>Ga0224545_1000002_pt1 | contig 257510 bp, 233 predicted proteins | sample 714P12024metaG_FD_179906 | JGI IMG/M metagenome (GOLD analysis project Ga0224545, IMG submission 179906) | Peat soil microbial communities from Stordalen Mire, Sweden - 717 P1 20-24 | ecosystem: Environmental > Terrestrial > Soil > Wetlands > Peat | place: Sweden: Norrbotten County, Stordalen... | reverse complement strand
CAGGTTTGATTCCTTGCCTAACCCAAAATGCAGGCGCAGATCGTTTTGCGAGAGGTAGCTCGCGCCTCCGCGGACTTCGTTGAACTGCACGAGCTTGCCCGCGCGCACGGTGACGCGCGCGCCAATCGCGGCGCGGTTGCTCTTCGTGCCGATGAGCTTGAAGAGAACGCGGTGATTTCCGGCGACGCCATGATTCAGCAGTAGCGAGGGCGGCTCGCCCACATTCAAAAGCAGGACATCGATGTTTCCATCGTTATTGACGTCGCCGAACGCCGCGCCGCGTCGCGAAGCAAGCGGAATCGCATTGAGCCCGGCGGTTGCAGCGGAATCCGTGAACGTGCCGTCGTGATTATTCATGTGCAGCATCAGTGGCTCGCGATAGCGCGGGCCGGAATCCAGCGAGTCCATCTGCGGGTAAACGTGCCCGCTGGCGACGAAAAGATCGACCCATCCATCGTTGTCGAAATCGAAAAACCCCGTGCCCCATTTCACGTAGGGATAGCTGGTCGTAGCCACGCCTGCTTTCCAACTGACGTCGTCAAAGCCCGTGGCGCCCAGATTGTGGTAGAGGCTGTCCCCTTGGTCCATGAAATTGGTGACGAAGATGTCGAGCCGGCCATCGTGATCGTAATCGCCAAAGTCCACGCCCATCGAGCCTTCGGCGTCTCCTTCGGCGCTTAAGGCCGTGCCGCTTTGCATGCCGACGTCGGTAAACGTGCCGTTGTGATTGTTGTGGTAAAGATAATTGGGGCCAGTATCGTTAGCGACATAGAGGTCGGGCCAGCCGTCATTGTCGTAGTCACCCCAAACTACCCCGAGACCGTAGTAGGCGTTCGAGTCGTGCACGCCGGCTTTCTGCGAGACTTCTTCGAATGTTCCGTCGCCGCGGTTGTGATAGAGCAAGTCGGTTTCGCCCATCATGCCCCAGGGACCGCACTGCACGACGATGCCGCGAAATTTGCAGGAGCCGAATGCAGCGACGTTGGCGAGGTCCACGTGAACGTACCGCGCGACGAAAATATCGACGAAGCCGTCTTTATCGTAGTCCGCCCACGCGGCGCCTGTCATGAAGCCGCTTCCCCGGACGCCGGCTTTGTCGGTGACATCTTCAAAAGTGCAATTGCCACGGTTACGGTAGAGCGCATTGCCGCCATAGCCGGTGACGAATATGTCGGGCAATCCATCGTTGTCAAAATCGGCGACGGCAACGCCCATGCCCCAGCCCTTGCGGGTGAGCCCTGCTTGCTTTGTGATGTCCTCAAATTTCAGTGGGGCGGATTGGCGGTAGAGCGTGATCATCGGGTCGCCGCCCTGTCTGTAGCGATCGACGGTCGAGCCATTGACGACCAAGGCCGAGAGGGTGCCGCTATTATCGCAATCAATAAAGCCGACGCCACCGCTCATCGATTCGACAATGTACTTCTTGTCTGGTGAGGAGATGTGGGGGATGGTGAGGCCGGCACGCGCCGCTATTTCCTCAAAAATCGGCACCGGCGCGCGAGGTTTGCCGGTTTGCGCACGGGTCCCGATACATAACAAGCCGATAAACAGGAATTGGAATGTTTTCTTCGTGGGCCGTAGTCTCAATTCAAGTGATGTGCGAATCGCCTCTGGCTAGGAATCGGCCGCGCCGCTAGGTCTTTCCTGCAAGCAATAAAGCACTAACTCGACGCGAGAAGAAACTCCCAGCTTGTCGAAAATGCGAAAAAGGTAGTTCCTTACCGTATGTTCGCTCAGTTTCAGATGGACCGAAATCTCGCGGTTGGTCATCCCTTCCGCAACCTGACGCACCACCGATTCTTCGCGCTTCGAAAGCAGATCAATTCCACGAGCGTCCTGCCAGCGCATCGGCATCGTCAAGCTGAGCGCTTCAAGAATATAACCGAGCTGCTGGCTATTTGCCCACACCTGTCCTTGATGGACGGAGGCTTTGCGTCCATCTAAGGCTGTACGATCCCGTTGGACCGTTGAAAATTCATTCAAAGCCGATCCCGCGCTTGGGTGGCGTCGCGATCACTCTAGCTTTTGCCGCTGGGATAAGCCTTGCGGGGCATCTCTTCCAAATCCGGGTCTGGCCTTTCTTTGCGGCGCTGATCTTGATTTGGGCTGCGGGGCTCACTGACGACATTCGGGGACTCTCGCCAACTTTACGGCTCGCAGCTCAAGTTGGCGGTGCGATTTCGCTCTGGTCCGGAGATTGGCGATTGCCCTGGCTCACTGGGCCCGTCAATCTAGCCGCCTCTTGCGTGTTGATGGCGCTCTTCATCAACTCGTTTAATTTTCTTGACGGGTCCGACGGTCTATGCGCCGGGGTCACGGGAATCATCGCAGCTGCATATCTCATATTCCCCGGTTTCACACTCAGCCTTCTAGGAACGACAGTGGCGTGGAGTTTACTGGGCATCTGTTTTGGATTCTTGGTTTTCAACTTCCCTCCCGCGGGTATTTTCATGGGGGATTCGGGGAGCACCGTCCTGGGATTTGGCATCGCGTTTCTTGCATTTGATTTCTATCGCATGAACGCTCTAGGTGGGCATCGCCTTGCGCTTGCTTTCCCGCTGCTGATGGCCTCGCTGCCGTTGCTCGATGGAATTCTGACCATCCTCCGCCGGCTGCACTCAAGGCATTCGCTTTCACTCGGTGATCGTCGGCATTACTACGATTTATTGTTGCGGCTGAACTGGTCGCCACGAAATGTGGTTTTGGCAACCTATGGACTGACCGCGGGGATGTGCATCATTGCATGGCTTGTTCTTAGAAGCGATTTCACACCGGCTTTTTTGCTGTGCGCCACCACCATCGGTGCATTAGTGGTCGCCGCTCTGCGGCTCGGATCTCTTCGAATGAACGAAAAGTTACGCCCTCGCTTCGATCAGCGCAACATGGAAGATGGCGGCAGGAGTTTGCGAAACGTTCTTAGGTCTGACTAATGATGATCGCACGCGTACCGCGCCGGCTGCGATCCTTCGGCGTGGATTGTTTTTGAATGTTTCCCAGCGCAACCAGCAACCTGCGCAGCTTGGCTCGCTCCTCGAGGTCCATTTCCACCACCTCGAACGCGCGCGCCTGCGTGTTCGCATCGCGAACGATGGTTTGCGCTTTCACCGGCTTTTGTCCGGTGTTCAGTTTCATGTTTACCAGGCTGCCAGGATGCAAACTCTGGTCGCAAATTGCCACACCGCCGCCCAGAGTCAGTTCCGGAATATCCAACCTGCAATTTTCCTTCAGATTTGTGGTCATGCCCGACACGGCGTGTTCCAGCCGCAAGCGCGGGTAGCGTCGTTGCCGTATTGCCGAAGAATTTGGATCCGCGTCGAGCGGCTCAATCGAAAGTTCTGCAACGCTTAGCCCGCTTCGCGGAATGAAATTGCGTATCCATTCAGGGTCAATTTTCTCCATCGCCTGCGCCGCCACGAGTCTCAATTCGCTCGGATTGGCCCAGCGAAATGCCTTGCGGGCCTCGGCGATTTTTCGCAGCACAACTTCCGCGCCCCCGGTGCGAAGGCGGCCAAGCGCTTCAATCGCTTTTAACCGCAGGTATCCCGTGCCGTCTTTTGGCAAATCGCCTTCAGCCAGCCGCAATAAACGCATGTCCGATCCCTGCTCTCCGCTCATTCCAATCTCATCGATCGCAAGCGGGCGGATCAGCGCGTCAAGACTATCGAATATCGTCAGGAGCAATCGGCCTCTCTCAGACCCGCCGCTGGAAGAAATCTGCCGCACCACCCTGTCGTGAGTCGTGCGTTTCCATTCGGACATTCGTCCTGGAAGCACTTCCACTACCAGGTCCGCATCCAGACGCGTCAGAATGCCGATCGCTTCTGTCACTTCTGAGGCGCCGCCCTTGCGAAGTTGTTCACGTAAATGCTGCAGTCCTTCCGGCCCCAGCACTTCCATCATCGAAATCAATAAATCGCAATCTTCGCGAAATCCGGAACGGCTGAATCGGCCGGCCAAGTGCTCGGATGCGGGGGCCGGCATGCGTCGCAGAAGATCCGCCAACCCGCTCGGAACACTCCCCGCTTTCAGCGCTTCTTCGATGAACTCCGGCAAGCGGTTCTCAACTGCAATCCTCGGACGTAGATTGTTCCCCAGACCAGGCCGCTCGGTTTCCACGTACTCCACTAATTCGACAGCGCGCTGGATCGCCGGGTACGATCGCTTATTGGCCGCTTCCTGCGACAGGCGAACGAATGCCGCGCCTACGAGGCTTTGCAGTTCGGAATCCCGCTCTTCGGCAAGTTGAACGCCCACCTTGCGGATTGTTTCCACCAGCAACCGTTCATCACTCTTCGCGTAAAGTCCTGCCAGTTCGGAAAGACCCATGGAAGTCTGGCGTCGCTGCTCGGGCGATTTGTTCGTGATGCAATTCGCATAATTGCGCAGCGTATTCTCTGCCGCTTCCTTTTCACCGCGTTCCGTCAATCCTTCCACGTATTCCCGGATCTTCGCAGGAGGAACGCACCAGGCCTCGGGAGATTCGAGCACAGCTTTCTTCTTCTCATCTCCCACCTGAGCCCAAAACTGCTGAGCCAGAAGGTCCACGTGAGACTGCACTTCGATTCCATGGCGACTCATCTTCTCTTCATACACGCCCAAAATCTTTCGCAAGCCGTCCAGCTCCAGGCTCATTTCGTCTAGCACTTGACGCACCGCGTTTACTTCGATGTCCCCTTTCTCGTAACTTTCCAGCGCGAAACGGACGGCGATGTGTTCCGCAAGCTTCATAAGCGTAGGTTTGTCCGACGTTTCCGATGGCGCTTGCGCAGCCAGCGCCGACAATGCTTGGCTCACCGTAAAGCGAGCGCGCCGCGGCAGCGTGGATAGTCGCGATTGAAATGAAGCTGGATCAATTCTGTCTTTGGATGAGTCCGTCGTCCGGGCAATCTGCGCAAGAACCTGCAAAATTCCTTTTAATTCATCTTCATGCAAAGTCATGAGCCCGGTTTCTACAGCCATTGAACCGGCGGTGCCGCGCGCGGAACGGCTGCCGCGAATTCCAGCCGTTGCGTTTCCCCAACGGCTCACCTCGCCGGGTTCCGAACTGCCTGATTCGGGCACTTTCCAAATGTTTGGGCCGGATCCACCTGTGTTTCGGGCACCCGCGCCACGGTTCCCGCCTCCGCCCTGTCCCGCTGGAATGCTGCCAACAGAACCGGAAGGCGAAGAACCCGATCCACTGCTTCTATCGCTTCGGCCTGGACCACCGGGCCCGGAGCCTGCTCCGCCAGAACCTGCGCCACGCGTCGAACCGATGTCACTTCCGCCCCGCGCAGCATGTCCCGGAGCTACCGGGATCGCTTCCCCGCTGAGCCCACGCGCGTTCGATCCGGATTCCGTGGAATTTTCTTTGTTGAGCCAAAACCCGCCGGCATTGGGATCAAGGGGAGCGCCCTCTTCGCTGCCTCCAACAATATTCCAAGTGCCGAAGTCGCTGGAGCGGCTTTCGCTTGCTAAATTTGATCCGTGAACAGGAACTCCGCCGCTGATGCGCGCTCCCGATCCTTGTCCCTCGCTCGACGATTGCTTCGAACTGTCTTTGTTAAACCAAAAGCCGCCGGCGTCCGGTTCCAAAGCTGCTCCACCGCCATCGCCGCCGACGATGTTCCACGTTCCGGCGCCAGACGATCCGCCGCTCTCGGCTCCGCCTTGCGAACCGCCCACGGAACTGACCGGACCTGACATGCGAACACCATCAGCACCCGGCTCACCGTGACCTGCAGGAATCCCTCGAATTATTTCCGATGAGTCGCCTGCGTAATATCCGGGACCACCGCCATATCCGCTCGTGCCTCGCCCGTCTCCTCCGCGCGACTCGGAACCGCCGCCGCGACCGGAACCAGACCCCTCGAAACTATTTCCGGAGCCGCTGCCGCCGCTCCTATCTCCGCTTCCACCGCCATTGCCGGAACCACTGCCGCCGCTGCCGTCTCCGCCTGATCCGCTACCGCTGTTGCCGTCGCCGGAACCGTCCCCGCCCAGGCCGCCAGCCCTCGGCCCGCTCCCAGACCCAGACCCTTTTGTTCCTTCCGCGGCAATGATCAACTGCAAAAGTCTCTCAGGATCGTTGAAGAGTTCGTCGGATTTTTCGGAATTCAAACCCAGCGTGCGCGCAGCAAGTTGCGCCGCAATTGTGGATTTGGCGACTGCGGAGTCAGCCGGCACAAAACACACTTCGTTCACGTGGATGTGCGGATCGCCTTGCAACGCAGTTTTCAATTGTTCGGCTAGTTGCACCGGCTTTGCGCCAGTGCCGGTGGGGAAAGCACGCACGAACCGTGCCAGACTTGCCTGTGTTACTTTCGGGGAAAAGTGAATGCTGGCGATGCCCGCGGACGAGAGCATCTTTGCAAAACTCTTCTCCGCCGCTGCCGATTCCAATGGTGTGCCGTCGAGCAGGAGTTGATCCCCTGACACGCCCAGCAGAACGCCGGCTTCATTCTCCGAGCCTGAGCCGAGCGCGGTGCGCAGCTCGCTCCAGCCGGTTTCGAATTGCTTTACCGTGCGCGGGTGACCAAAATCGTACATCCGCGCGAATTTCAACAAAATGTTGAGGCTGCGCACGAAAGCGCGGGCCGCTGCGGGCCGAGTGTTGGAATTTGTGGCCATAGATATGGGGCTAGAACCCCGCCTCTACAGGAAAGTATGTAGGTTAGGGACTGGCGCTGCAATGGTACGGATGTCGTGATTAGTACTAACGGTTGGGCTATAAATATCGTAGGCGAGAGGTAATAGGAAGAGCCTAGCGCCCGCGCCGTCTTTTCAACCATCCTTCTAACTCTTTGATATCACTCAGGATAGTTAAAGCTCCCAGCTCGCGGAGTCGGGTACCACGCTGGCGGCGTTCTTCGCTCCGGCGAGGCAGAATACCCACAAACGGCATTTTCGCAGCCTGAGCGGCAAGAGCATCATCCACATTGTCTCCCACGTACAACGCGTTCCCCGGATCGCGGCCATTCAAAATCTGCAACAGACCATCTGGAGCCGGCTTTGGCCGCTTCACATTTTCTACGCTGACTATCCCATGGAAAAAAACCCGGCATCTGCAGCGATCCAAAGTGTAATCAAGTTCCCGTCGGATCCGGCCGGTAAAGATATAGAGCTCCGCAAGTTTTGAAAGGCACCGCAAATTCGCAGCCGGCAGCAGCCATTTTTCTCGCGTCACATTTCCTTTGCCGTTCTTACCCCAGTAAATTTCCACAAACTTGCCCTTCACCTCGTCGTATTCGATCTTCTTTCCGAGCGCATTTACCCAAGCTGTGGACAGTTTCCAGTCGTCATTGAACCCCGGTCGATTTTTCCAGCGATGGAGTTCCCGGCGAGTGACTCTCTTGCCCACAAAGAATTTCACAGTTTCAAGCGTTGTGCGTTGAAACGAGCCTCGCGTGTCCACCAGAACGCCGTCCACGTCGAAAATAATCACAGCGGGCTGGAATGTCATGGACTGGGAGTGTGGAATATCAAGTTCGATTTACTGGTATGCGACTCGTTTAGGAAGTTGATCCGTCTGATTCGCCGGAAGATGCCGCTCGCCCGACGTCGTGGCCGCCGGAATCGGATTCGCCGGAATCCGGCTCGTTCTCAGTGTCGAGCGAATCAGAGGACCAGGCCTCTCCTGCCTTCGCAGAGGTCAAGACCGGCTCGTCGATTCCGTCTGCGGGTGCGGCACTTTCCGCAGAAGGCTTTGGTGCAGACGCGCTTGCGGGGGAAAGATCGGGAACCGGAGCCGCTGCCGCCACCGCATTCAACGCGTCCAGTCTCGCGCCAAGCACTTCAGTCAATAAATCGATAATCAATTTCGCGCCGCGCCCGTCCGAATCTTTTGCCGGGTTGTAAGCAGTTACTTCCATCGCCGCAAGATGTTTCTGCTGCAGGAACACTAGAAGAGCCTCGCGAACCTCTTCGATAGTCAAGCCGCCGACGCCGGGATAATTTGTCGCCTGAAAGTCTGCGATCACGTCCACATCGAAGTGCAACAAGAATTCGTAGCCATTTCCGCGAATTCGATCGACCGCTTCTTGTGCCGCCGCTTTCGCGCCCATGCGCTTCACGTCTTTCGCCAGGTATCGCCGGAGCGGCGATCGCCTAAGCAACTCCTCTTCGGCGGGACCGAGACGCTCCACTCCAAACAGCGCGAGGTCTGGCTCGCGCACTAAAGGTGGCTCACCCCAAAATCGCACAAGCTCCGGAGCGCCGCGGGCAGTCAAATGCGAAACAACCATGCCATCTAGGCAGCCCGATGGCGTCGTAGCCGGCGTGTTCAAATCGGCATCGCGGTCCATATAAATCATGCCCACATGGCGAAAATAACGGCGCACCCCTGCTACTGCGGCCAGCGCGACAGAGCAATCCCCTCCTAGAATCAGTGGAAGCGCCCCGGATTTAACGGCCAGCTCGACGCGCGGCTTTAGCGCCTCGATTGCGGCAAGTACTCTCGGAAGATTACGTGCACGGGGACTGTCGTTGTCGGGTTTGTATTGCTGGGGAGGATCATCGCCAAGATCATTTACGACGTAACCAATCGAGTTTAGTTTCTCGGTTAATCCCGCTGCACGCAATGCAGCAGGCCCTCCCTCGTGCCCGAGCGACATTGCGGCCGCGCTTGTGGGCGCGCCGAGGAGTGCGATCTTATTCGGCTGGCGGACTACTTTAACCGCCACTCAAGAGCTCCTTAGGCTTTTCTTACCGGCATCCGACTGTCGACGGTTTATTGCGCCACCGGATTCTGCCGCGCTGCAAGTTCCGGCGGCAACGTAAAGCGCACGTCTTCGCGAATTAGGTCGAGATCGCGGTGATTCGTAAATCCGAAATTCGAGAGCCGCTGGCTCACTTGCTCCACCAGAATCTCCGGAGCCGACGCGCCGGCCGTCAATCCCAGAGTGGTCACTCCTGTGAGCCAGGAAGCGTCTATATCGTTTGAATCTTCGATCAAACGCGCCGCCACGCCCGCGCGCTTCGCTACTTCCACAAGCCGGTTTGAATTCGAGCTGTTCGCCGAGCCCACCACGAATATCAACTCCACTTCGCGCGTCAACGCTTCTACTGCTTCTTGACGATTTTGCGTCGCGTAGCAGATGTCGTCCGAAGCAGGTCCGACGATAGTCGGGAACCGCTGGCGCAGGCGCGCAACTATTTCCTGCGTGTCGTAGAGCGATAGGGTCGTCTGCGTGAGGAATGCGAGGCGATTCGGGTCCTGCACCTCGAGTCGGTCCACTTCCTCGACGCTGCCCACAACCAGAGTCTGCTCCGGAGCTTCTCCCGAGGTTCCGACGATTTCCTGATGATCGCGATGGCCGATCAGAATCAGCGTGCGCCCTTCGCGCGCAAATTTCAGAGCTTCCAAGTGCACCTTCGTCACCAGCGGGCAAGTGGCATCAATGACGCGCAACTGCCGCTCCTGCGCTTCCGTGCGGACCCGCGGTGGCACCCCGTGAGCGCTGAAAACAAGCACAGCGCCGACCGGAACTTCATCAATCGATTCCACGAAGATTGCGCCGCGGCGCCGCAGCTGATCCACCACATAGCGGTTATGAACGATTTCATGATGAACGTAAACCGGGCGGCCGTAAGCTTCGAGCGCGAGCTCTACGATGTCCACCGCGCGAACCACGCCCGCACAGAATCCGCGCGGCCGGACGCGCACCAGCGTCTTGCCCCCGTTCGTCGTGCCTTGTATATTCGTTAAGGTCAATTAACTCTCCGCAAAGAGTCTTATTTTACCTGAACTGGCGCTTCGCTTCCACTTCGTTCCTTCGCCGAGTTCCTCATGGATGGTCGAAGCCCGGCCAGGCCTCCAATGCCAAAATGTCCAATCTATCCATATAGTTGGAAAGGATGAAACGCTCCTAGCCCAGGGCCGGCGCCGGAGACCAAAATGTCGCAAGAATTGCGACGAGGACTTGCCGGGATTTTCAGGCCGGCAGCGAAAGGCTATTTGAGCAGACGTTGCGAGGTAACCAGCAGGGCAGGCCGCAGACGGCGGACGAAATTGCATCCGCGGCCCTGTTTCTAGTGGCGAACTAATCGAACGCGATTACTGTGCAGACTCTGACCGTGGATGGCGGAATGACTTTCTACCGAGCTCGTCCACCATGTTGTATCCCCGGCGCGCCGAACGCGCGATCACGCGAATTCCTGCTTCTGTCAAATCCAACCCTCGCTCACCAATTGCTCCCAGAAGATAAGCGGTTCCGCCAATAACCAGCAGCGCGCCAAACGCAACACCGAACAACAGCTCAGCAGCGAGCAATTCGCGCACAAAATAGATTTGCAAGAAGAAGAAAAGTCCGATCGCAACTAGCAGCCACTTGCGCAGTTTCGCCTTTTCGATAACCCCGACTGCAAATGCATTCAGCCTTTCCAGGATGATTTTCATTAGCCCTCGTTTGCCTCATTCGTGTAGAAGCAAGCAGAAGACCAAAACGAACGCCCCATAACTCGTTGAAAACTCGCCAGTGTCGGGGAATCAGGAGGCCAAATCGAGGGAAAAGAGAAAAGGGTTTCCGTAACGCGAACAAGTGCGGATTTGTTACAAGGTCGCCTACGCGGACGTTTTTTGTTGCCCCTTTTCGGCTACAGGCTATTTCACTTGCGTTTTGTTTCGCCTGAAGCGAAGCAGTTTTTCAGGCTTAACGCCCTTCGAACGGATAGCGATCCTGGGCCAGCACCGCGGTCGCAACACGCGCTCTTAACGCGATCGTGTCGATAGGAGCATGCTTTGCGAAACGCCGCAGCACCGCGAGCTGTGTTATCAGCGTGTCACCGGCAACCGTCGCGGCTAATGCTGTGCGAGCTTGTTTCTCGACGCGGTCCATCGCGTCATATATAAACGCTCGGGCTGCGTCGCACATAACGCTCGCGGATTCTCCTCGCGCTGCCGACGCCTTCTGCGCCCTGCGGAGCGAAGATTCCATGGCATACACATCCATCACCACATTGGCCAGCGCCGCCATCACTTCCTGCTCGTCGGCAAGTTTTTCGCGGAATTTCTGCACCGCGGTTCCCGCCGCAAGAAGGAAAATTTTCTTCGCCTGCGCCAGTGAGCGCTCTTCTTCAGCAAAAGCTCCGCTTTCAGACTCCTCGTACGACGGGCCTGCCAGCACTTCGTCCGCCAGCTTCATCGCCGCGGGAATCAAAGGCAAAATGCCGGCCATCGAACGCTTCATCAGCATTTGAATGATGAGCATGCGATTGATTTCGTTCGTCCCTTCGAAGATACGGTTCACGCGGCTGTCACGGTAAGCGCGTGCCACCGGATAGTCTTCGTGAAAGCCATAGCCCCCGAAGATTTGAACGCCCTCATCGACGCAGAAGTCCAGCGTCTCGCTGCCGACCACTTTGCTTATGGAACTTTCGATCGCGTATTCCTCAAGCACTTGCATGGCTTGCTGCGTTTTGTCCACACCAGCCTTCGGATTTGCGACGGCGGCTTCAACCATTCCCGCGGAACGATAAATCATGGACTCCACGGCATATATCCGAATGGCCATTTCGCCGAGCTTCGCCTTGATCAGTCCGAAGTCGCAGAGCCGTTTGCCAAACGCCGTTCGCTCCTTGGAATATTTTGAAGAAGCTTCCAGCACTTTCTTCGATCCGCCGAGGCAGGAGGCGCCCAGCGAAAAACGGCCGACGTTCAGTGTGTTGAATGCAACGATATGGCCGCGTCCCACTTCATGCAGAAGATTCTCTTTGGGAACCGGAGTATTTTCGAAAAATATCGGCACGGTAGAGCTGCCGCGGATGCCCATTTTCTTTTCTTCCGCGCCCACCGAGAAACCGGGAGCGCCGCGTTCCACGATGAAGCAGGAAAACTTTTCCCCATCAATCTTTGCGAAGACGATATAGACATCGGCGAAGCCGCCATTCGTAATCCACATCTTTTGGCCGTTCAGAATCCAGTTCTTTCCATCCGGCGAAAGCACCGCGCGGGTGCGCGCAGCGAGCGAATCCGATCCGGCCTGCGGTTCGGAGAGGCAATAGCAGGAGAGCAGCTCGCCGGTCGCGATTTTCGGCAGATATTTCTTCTTCTGCTCCTCCGTACCGAAGTACACGATCGGAATCGTTCCGATACTAGAGTGGCCTCCGTGCGAAACCGCAAAGGACCCATAAGCGGATAGTTTTTCTGCGAGGACCGTCGAGGATACTTTGTCCAGGCCTGAACCCCCGAACTCTTCGGGAATCGCGCCGCCTAGCAGCCCAATTTCTCCGGACTTCTTCAGCATCTGGGCCATAAGCCCTTCTTTGTGTTGTTCCAGCGCCGCGATTTCCGGCACGACTTCTTTTTGTACGAATTCTTCAGCGGTTTGGCCCACCAGTCGCTGGTCGTCAGAGACATCCGCAGGAGTGAAAATATCTTCGGGCAGGCAGGATGTAATCAAGAACGCGCCGCCGCGATTCAGCGCCGCCGAAACCGATGTAGTGGCCATGATGCTGTCCTCCGTCAAATGACCCAACGATGCCTTGATTCTACGACAAAATTGAAGCTTTGTGACCCTTGATCGCCCTAGACAAATGTCGCGTTGCGGAACGAGGCTTTCCGCAGTTATAGTGACGCGCATTATTTAAGCTCGCTCGCGTGCACCGCGATTTAGGGCCGGGGCAAAACAAAAGCGTCGAAGAGAATTTTGTAAAGCGAAGGAGACACATGGGAAATCCAGTGGTTCACTTTGAGATCGGATGCCGCGACAGTAAAAAAACTCAGGAATTTTACTCCAACTTGTTTGACTGGAAGCTCGAGGCCATGGGTCCGGCTGCGATGATCAATACCGGAGAAGCGGTTGCCGGCCACATCACCGCACTCGGCCACGAACCCCATCACTACACGATTTTCTACGTCCAGGTGGACGATGTACAAGCTTGTCTGGACAAGGCAAAAGCGCTGGGTGGAAAAATGCTCGTTCCCCCCGTAGACATACCCACAGGAAAATTTGCCTGGATGCAGGATCCCGAAGGAAATACGGTTGGACTTTTCAAACCGGCAAAGCGCGAGTGAGCCGGTATCCTTACGAGAGACGCTCGAAAATTCCAGCCGCGCCCATGCCGCCGCCCACGCACATGGTTACCATGCCATAGCGTCCCTTGCGCCGATCCAGTTCACGCAGAATCGTGGCCGTCAACTTCGCGCCGGTGCAGCCTAGCGGATGGCCCAGCGCTATCGCGCCGCCGTTCACGTTGACGCGCGCGGGATCTAAACCGGCAAGCTTGATCACCGCCAACGACTGCGCGGCGAACGCCTCGTTTAATTCAATCACATCGATTTGATCGATCGTCAGGCCTGCAATCTTCAGCGCTTTCGGAATTGCATACACGGGGCCGACGCCCATCTCTTCCGGCAGGCATCCCGCGGTGGCAAATGCCAGGAACCGCGCGAGGGGTTTCAATCCAAGCGCTCGTGCTCGCTCGGCGCTCATGACCACGGCCGCTGCCGCGCCGTCACTCATCTGCGAGCTGTTCCCCGCAGTCACGACTCCGCGTGCGTGGAACGCAGGCTTCAGCTTTCCGAGCACCTCAACGGAGGTATCGCTCCGAGGACCTTCATCTGTATCGAAATTGATCTTCACGTTTTTCGCCTTCGAGTTCCCGTTTCCGTTACTCTCGAAACTGACGTAATTCACTTCCACCGGCACGATTTCGTCCTTGAATTTCCTTGCAGCGATGGCAGCGATAGCTTTCTGATGGCTAGCGAAAGAAAACTCATCGGACTGTTCGCGCGTGATGCCATATTTCTTGGCGAGATTTTCGGCAGTGAGCCCCATACCGAGATAAGCATCCGGATAACTGTCCATCAGCGAAGGATTTGGCGAAATTTTGTTTCCACCCATCGGGACCATGCTCATGGATTCAGTGCCGCCGGCCACCGCAACATCTCCCTGCCCTGCCATGATGCGCTCCGCAGCCAGTGCAATCGCCTGAAGTCCAGACGAACAAAAGCGATTAATCGTCATGGCGGAAGTTTCCACAGGCAAGCCGGCGCGCAAGGACGCGATCCGCGCCACATTCATTCCTTGCTCAGCCTCGGGCATCGCGCAGCCCAGGATCACATCTTCAATCTCTTTCGGGTCCAGCCCGCCGGCCCGCGCGATTGCTTCTTTGATCACTACCGCAGCCAGATCATCAGGACGCGTGGCACGCAGCACTCCCTTGGAAGCTTTGCCCACTGGAGTTCTCACGGAACTGACAATTACTGCTTCGCGCATCTATCACCTCGGCATGCACTGAATCCGATTGCAAACATAACGATACTATATTCGATGCGTGGACGATCGAAAAGAAGCAGCGCTCGGGAGCGACCCCGTCCCGGTTTACCTTGCAGGCACGAATGCTGAGGATCGAAACTAACGGTGGAACTTGATTGTCACGAGCATCTGTACGGATACCGGCTGTCCATCGAGTTTCGACGGCTCATACTTCCATCGGCCGAGGGCGTCCAGGGCGGATTGCCGCAACATCACAGGTCCCGAAATCGCTTCCGTATGGATGACGTGTCCGGTTTTGTCAATTGTTGCCCGGATGACCACGTCGCCTTCAATGTTGGATTTCTTGGCAGCGGTAGGATAGATCGGAAGACTGGAGAAAATGAGCTTGGGTTCCTTCACGAGTCCGCCCACTTTCACCGGGCCGTCCGGCTTGATCTCCGGCGCGGGAGGCGACGCGACATCGGATGGACCGATAACTCCGGGGAGTGCGCCGCTCGCGGACGCAGGTGGCTCCGCTGCTGCGTCGAGCGACGGCGCGGCATTCGCTTCTTCGCCGCCGGTACGTTGCGAACTCACTGGATGGGAATTCAAAGTTGCGTTCATCATATCGGACGTGACATGCGGTGCGTCCTGCTTTGCGGCGGTGCCGGGCCGATTTCCAGAAACCGGCAAATCGTGTTTTTCCGCCGGAGCATTTCCGTTGACGATTATAGAGGGCGATGGGTTTGCTATCGCGGCGCGAGTCGGATTGGAGACCTGCGAAGGCGCCGCGCTCACTTCTGGTGTTTTGGGTGCGTTCAAATTGGCCGCGGAAGGCGGTTGAGTTAGGGCCGGCGGGCTTGACTTCGGGCTGCTTCCGTTCGCAGACTGCATTCGAACGTAGAAAACGCCGGCGCCTACTGCAATAAACAACAAGGTTATGACCGCGGCTATCAAAATCCAGTTCTGCCCTGCTGGCGTTTTTGATTTGGCGGAAGCCTCGGTGTAGGACTCCAATGCATCGTCAGAGGCTGCAGCGGATGCGGGACGCTGGGCGCTAAGAGTTGCCCCGCCGGAGAGACTTCCGAATGTACTGCGCACACTTTCGTCGGACGTCGTGGCTGCGAGCTCCCCAAGTTCAGCAGAGCCGGCGGAGCCGGCATGGACTTCCTGCACGGACGATACTGCCGGCGCTGGCGCATGCGAATCCGCGTGTGAAACGGCCGAGGGAGGTGCCACAACGGAAGCGGAAGGAAAATTAATTACATTGCCCTCATTGGCTTTTTCCGGAGCCGGCGCTTTCTTCAGAGTTTCAAAACTCGGTGTCATGGGCGCTGGCGGCGCGGGCGTGATCGTGGACGCTGCAGGCTGCACTTGTTCCTGCAGACCAATCGAAATGAAAGACGGTTCCGGTTTAGTTGGCGAATCAATCTGCGGATCAGCAACTGCCGGTTTGATGGCTGGCGAAAACGACGTTGCTTCGGCCGGTTTTTCCGTGACCGCGGGAGCAGGTGCCGGCGCCCAGGAAATATCCGACGCCGACGCAGCTGGCGCCTGCTTGACGATGGGCACCGCCGGTGCTGGTGCGGCCGGTTGCGCTGGCTTGTTTGCAGTTGCAGGTCCTTCGGAAGGAAAGTAAACGCTCCAGTACCCGGGCTGTTTGTGCGTGAATTCAACTTCGACGTAGCCCTGCAAATTCGAAAATGTGCGAACCTTCACCACGCGGCAAATCGCATCTTGACGCGATTTCAAGTTGGTCACGACCAGCATTTGACCCACGTTGACGGACGTGGACATTCGAATCACCGCGCCCTGAGGGAACACGATCATCGTGCTCGTTTGTTCTTCGAACGGTTCGGTGTGCGGCGTGATTTCACGCACCACTTCCGTCACGCGGGAGCCGTGCACTTTGACCGGAACTTCCAGGGACACAGCGTCGGACCGCAGGTGCCCAGCCGGGCTCGCCTTCGCCGGAGTGCCGCGATTCGAGCTGCCGGTTTCCACAGCTGAATTTGTCACTTCTGAAGTGTCCTTCGTTAGTGGTGCCATTGTTATACCGGCGGTACGCCGTCCCCCCAGAAGTTATGGTTCTTCTGATATAAGCATTTTTTAGGGGTGTCGTTAGGTGCGGCAATGGTACGAAGGTACTCAGGGTGAACTTTTTGGACACGCCGGGGCCCAGGTGACCGTCGAACGCTTGGCCAATGAAATTGACGGAACCGCAGTGGAAAGGCCTAGATCTGGCACACCTGTAACTTCATTTCGCCCGGGGGGCGTGCCCAAAAACCCAGCACTGGCGGAACTAACGAGGCGGCACAGGACGTTTGCGATACTCCTCGTAGAGATCGCGATGGCGATTGTCCGTGCTGGTAAGTTGTCCTTTGATGAAGAGGTAGCGCACTTGAGTTTGAATTTCGAGCGGATCGCCGCTTGTCACAATAATGTTTGCCAGCTTTCCTGGCTCGAGAGTGCCGACTTGATCTGCAAGTCCCAGGATTTGCGCGGCATTCAACATTACGGCTTTAAGACCCTCGTCATGCGGTAAACCATAACCCACCGCCGTCCCAGCATACTGCGGAAGCCTGCGCGAGAAAGATGTGCCAAAACTCGAAAACGCAAATGGAATTCCAGCTGCGTTTAATTCGGCCGGCTGGGTCATTGGCTTGTCGTACGGAGCGTCCTCTCGTTCGGGGAGCCGCTCGGTAGGGCCCAGAATCACCGGGATCTTCTTTTCCTTCAGCAGGTCTTTCACTTTCCAACTCTCTGCGCCGGAGGCCAGAATCATTTTCAGATTTTGCTTCGCGCAGAAATCCACCGCGTTGCGAATGTCTCGCGCATCATCGGCCACCATCAGTACCGGAAGTTTTCCTTCCACCACCGGCACAAGCGCCTCCAGCTTCAAATCGCGCACAAAAAGATCCGGTGAACCTTTTTCTTTCGCTTGCGCGTAGTGCCGCGCGCGCACAAGCCAGTCACTTAGCTCGTTCACCGACTTGTCGTATTCTTTTTTCGCTTCCGTGTACGGTTTTTCCTTGAAGCTGAACGTTGAAAAATCGAACGAACGCGTCTGGATCGACGGCCAATTAATCACCATTGCCACCGAACGCTTGATTTGCATCTCGTCCATTGTCCAGCCGGCCAAATTGAACGTCGAGGCCTGGCCGGTGATCACTCCGCCGCCTTCCGAATCGAACCCGCCGATGCCCGGCACCGCGAGCACTTCCGTTATCCCGTTCGCGCGTGTCACCGGAATGTGTGCAGTCGCCGGGTTTACCGCCGTCGCAGCGATCAGCTCAGGATTGAACGCGCCGAGCTCACGCGTATCCACGGTCGCTGAAACCGCACCGACCTCGTTCAACCCCATTTGCGTGATAGGGTCGAACATTCCGGGATAAACTTCCAGCCCTGCCGCATCGATCACTTGCGCATCATCGGGAACTGCGATATTCGCTCCAACTGCCGCGATTTTTCCGTCGCGAATCACCACAGTGCCGTTTTCAATCGCGGGCCCCGCCAAGGTGTAAACCTTGGCGCCCTTGATGGCGTAAACATTCGCGGCCCGTTGCGACCACAGAGGAAACGCCAGCGACAGCGCCAAACAAAATGAAATTAGCTGCAAGCTCGAGGACTTCACGCTGATAGCTCTACTCACAGGCCACCTCCGGCAATGTTGCCTACGTTGCTTTGGCTGGTCGGCGGTTGTTTCTTTTTGGCATCAGGCTTTTTCTCCGGCTTGCTTTCTGATTTTCCTTCCGCTTTTTTCTCTTCGGCAGCTTTCTTTTCCTTTGCCAGCAGGTCTTGCTTTTCCTTTTCAAGCGCTGGACGCGCATCAATATCGCGCTGCCGGTCAAAATAAACCCGGCCGTCGATCAGCGTCTTTTGCACCACCGCGTACACGCTCAAAGGATCGTGATTGAAGATAGCGAGGTCCGCGTCCTTGCCTACCTCGATCGAACCCACGCGATTGTCGATTCCCAGCTGGATTGCAGGATTCAAAGTGACCAACTTCAGAGCATCGTTGGCTGACAGGCCGCCGTATTTCATGCTCTTGGCCGCTTCCTGGTTCAAGTGACGCGCTTCTTCGGCGTCATCCGAGTTGATCGAAACAATCACGCCGCGGTCGGTCATCAGCGCAGCGTTGTACGGAATCGCGTCATAAGCTTCCATCTTGTAACCCCACCAATCCGAAAATGTCGAGCCTCCGGCGCCGGACGCCGCGATTTCATCTGCGATTTTGTAGCCTTCCAGCACGTGCTGGAAGGTACGGATCTTGAATCCAAATTCATTTGCCACCCGGATGAGCATCAGAATTTCGTCCGCGCGGTAGCAGTGCGAGTGCACGTACCGTTTTCCTTCGAGCACTTCCACCAGCGGCTCGAGCTTCTCATCCCGCCGCGGCGGGATTAGATTCTCGTTCCCCGCTGCTTTCTTCTGGTTGTAGTCGTCCCACTCCTTTTTGTACTGACGAGCTTCGATGAAAGCCTCGCGAATCGTTTCTTCCACGCCCAGCCGGGTCGCGGGATATCGAGGTTCCACTCCGGGCGGCGGCGAAAAATTCGAGCGCTTGGGATTCTCGCCCAGCGCAAATTTAATTCCAGGCAGCGCCCCTTCGAACGGCAACTGGCTGGCGGGTTTGCCCCATCGTAACTTGATCACCACCGTTTGCCCGCCGATCGCGTTCGCACTTCCGTGCAGAATATTCGCCGCGGTCACTCCGCCGGCGAGGTCATCGTAAATACTCATGTCGTCGGGATCTAAGACATCGGCGATGTTTGCCATCGACGAAACGGAAACGCTGCCTTCATTCACACCACCGTCTATAGCGATGTGCGAGTGGCAATCGATGATCCCGGGCATCACGTATTGGCCGTTCGCGTCAATCACCGTCGCGCCGTCGGGAACTTTCAAGTCGGTTCCCACCCCCGCTATCTTCCCGTCACGAATCAGGATCGAACCGTGCTCGATATTCCCGTGCGTAATTGTGAGGATTGTGGCGTTCTTTATCAGAATCGCGCTGTCTTTCTGAGTGTTCGAATCCTGGGCCCGAACGGAAAACGGAGCGAGTGCGGCAAATGCAACTGTCGCAAGCAGCAGGGCGCGTTTCATCGGCCTACCCCCTCGCCGCTAGTCATGTCTTTGGCAGGCGCACCGGGCGGTTCATCTGTTTTATGATCGCCCACCTTTTCTGCGGGCGGCTCTTCATGAATTTCGAACCACCGTCCGTCGACAAAAACGTGCTTCACTTTCGTCTTCTCGTCGAAGATCTCGCCATCCGTCACAACTAAGTTTGCGATCTTTCCCGGAGCGATGCTTCCCATGCGGCCGCTCACGCCGAGAATCTCGGCCGAGTCGGATGTAAACGCTCGCAAAGCGGCATCCGGCGCTAGTCCCGCAGCGATCGCTTTCCTGGCATTCTTGAGAATGTCCTTTGGGCCCGATAAACCGCCGGAATAAAACGCGAACTTCACGCCGGATTTAGACAGCGCCGCCGGTGTCGAAGGTGCGCGGTCGCGGAAGCGCAACTCCCGCAATGTTTCCTCGCCCTCCGGATCAGCATCCTTTGCGCGCTCCGGCCATTTCAGGTTCACCAGGACTGGAACTTTTTTAGCCGCGATCGCGTCCGCAACTTCGTATCCATGCTGGCCGCCATAGATCACCGCATTGATTTTCCATTCATCCGCAAGGCGCAGCGCGCGCAAAATTTGCACCGAATTGTTGGCCGGTAGCAGAACGATTTCTTTGTCGCGTAGTTCGCGAGCGATAACCTGCTCGGTGCGGTCATACGGCAAACGCTCAAACTTGGTTTCGTTCGCTTCGTAGATGGGCTCGGCCTGCGCGTACCAATTGCTATCGTCAAACACCTGGCGAATATAAGCGATCGAGCCCATCAATGAATCCGGGAACGCCCAGAAATTGCCGACAGATGTGAACGAAATCGGAAGCGTGGCCACTGCTTTCACAATGTAGTCGCCACGGCGATCGCCGGCGAGGTCAACCAGGGACGCCTGCCCGGGGAAAATTCCGCCATCGGGCATCGTAAGAGCCGTCGTAAAGCCCGCGTTGCGCCAGGTTTCAATTCGCTTGTCGTCCGTCTTGAATTCGTCCGCCGCCACTCGCCACGGGCTTGTGCCCGGCCGATCCTCCGGGCCCTTCGCAATTTCTCCGGACGGTGCCGCGCGTCTTCGTCCTCGCCCCGCCGGCGCGCTTTCAGCAGGTTCTTCCTTCGGCAGACCAAGGTCGGTGCCTGCATCGATGAGCCCGGGATAAACGGTCAAGCCTTTGCCGTCGATTACCCACGCTTCCGGCGGAATCGCGACACTTTCTCCTACCGCTTGAATCAATCCTTTTGCCACCACTACGGTTCCATTATTTATCGGCGCGCCCGACCCGGTCACGATACGCGCGTTCGTAATTGCGAAGTATCGCGGTGCGCCCCCCGCTGCTCGCGCCGAGTGGGCCCAGTTAATCAAGCTCACGATGCACGCCACCATGAGAATTAAAAGCACGTGTCGAAACTCGAATCGGTTCTTCACTTCACCCTCCCCGACAGCGACACTGCACCACCATGCGTAATCGGTGCTTACGAAAGCGACTGATACTAGCCGCCAGTCAACCCAAAATCAAGGAAACTGCGCTGCGCTTCAGCGCTGGAACGCGATGAAAAGGGTCGCGTGCACACCAGGCAGTTCCGATTGCAGATTGCAGTCCGCGATTTCTTATAGGCAGGAACACCGATGCATGGACGCGGCAGCATTCGAAAAATTATCGGAGATCGAGTCAGTTCAAAATGAGGAAACCCTCGGCCCGCGCCCGCGGGCCCGAGGAAGCTCGGAGCATCTTCCGGAAAAAAACTTAAAACTGACGCGCTATTGTGCCCGTCATCACACGAGAGCTGTCCATTTCCAGCAGCAATGCAGTATTGTCGTCAACGACGAAGTAGGAGAGAGTATTGCTTTGCAACGGTTCGCTGAGCACCAACGGATTCCCGCGGCCATTTAAGCCGACGGTGGGCATCGTGCTGGTGTTTGCCAACGCTTGACCGGAAACCACTTTTCCGTTGGTGGCAATGTTATTGATGTCCAGCGTGCCGCTCACCGACCCAGCGCTTCCGGCGCTCATCTGGCCCTCGATATCCTGCTCGCCTGCGGAGGTAAGCTCCACTCCTGCCAAGTTCAATGCGAAGCTTCCTTGCGGTGTCATCGCACCGTTTTGTGTGTAAGCCAATCCAGTTCCCACTCCGACGTTGGTATCCGTTTCCAACAGCACCGCGCCGGTGGAGGGTGAGCCGTCTGCTGCGACGTAGTTGAACAAGTAAACGGCGAACGACAAGTTTTTGCTGTTCGTCAACGTGATGCCCAATCCAATTCGGCCCGTATTGGTGTCAGGCAACGAAGCAGTCGCCGACGTAATATTTGGCGTCGTGATGTTGGTCGAACTGGTAGTAGGGCTAGTCAGGCTGCCGTCATCGTTAAGGTCCAGCACGCCGCCGCCGCCCGTCAGGAAAGCTGCACCGACTCCATATGGATTACCGCTACTGTCCGAACCCCTCACAACAAACACTTGCGACCCACTCATGTTGGTCGTTGCGGATGGCGCTCCATAGAAATCGCCGGCGAAAAGCGTGCTCGAACCACCTTCAAGCACTTTCAAGTGCGTAGCATCCACAATGTAATATACAAAAGTGAGAGTGCCGGATGAAACGCCGCCGTTATTCCCGAAATCTGAGTCGAATGTCGGACAATCCAGGAAAAGAGTCCCACGCCCGGTCGCCGGATCTGCGGGGCCGAAGCCTCCCTGAACTTGTAAATCCGTCACAGAGACTCCAGCGTTGTTCAAATCCAGAATCCCATTATTCAGTGGGAAAGTATTCTCGTTGTTTGCCACCACTCTTCCGTCCATGCCTAAGTGAGCTCCATTCTTTTCGAGTCCGGAGACACTGAAGGCATAAGCCCCCAGCGAAAATGGCGCGCCGAACTGTGAAGGATCCTGCATATCAATGGTGCCACTGCCCGTCGCGATTGTGTCGAAACGGATTACCAGTGCATGCTGATTTGAAATAAGCGCAAACTGCAAAACGTCAGTGGAAGTGCCAACGTTCAGATTTGCCGTCGTGCGTCCATCCGGCCCTACGAGGTACGTACTCCCTGCCGCAAATGCCGACATCGTGGGCGCAGCAAAGCCGCTGTTGATATCCTCGGTTCCCCCCGTAATATTTCCATTCCCATCTGCCGCAAAAGTTCCGGCCACGGACAAGAAACCTGATTTATCGTCTCCCAAATAAGAAAACGCATACGGCCGGGGATTAGCTTGGTTCACGAGTGAGTTCAAGGAAGCGTTCGAGAAGAGGATCGTCACCGTGGCGGTGCCGGAATTCCCGCCTGAAGAGGCGCTGATCGTCACCGTTCCGCTCGCCGGAGGCGTAATCGGAGCTGTATATAGCCCGCAGGTCGCTCCATTCGTAATGAATCCGGGACTGCCCGAGTTGCCGTTTAAATTTGCTTGCCAAATTGTCGCCGCGCATCCTGCAGCAGTCGTGAATTGCAGGGTTGCGCCCGCAGGCACCGCAACCGCCGCAGGAGTCACAGCCACAGGCTGCGACGCCACAACATTGATGGTAATCGGTGGGCTCGCGTTTGAACCAGACACAGCCTGGATCGTATCGGTCTCTGGCGCTCCAGGAGCCGTGAATACGCCGCCAGCAGTGATGGTACCTGTGCCGCTGAGCACAGACCACGTGGCGGAAGTGATGGTCGCCCCCGAATACGCCGTAAATTGCGCGATCGACGGTTGGCCGCCATTCGCAGATTCTGGAATGGTCGCCGATCCCGGATAAACCACCAAGCCGCCGACTACCGGCTTGCCGCCTCCGCTTCCGCCGCTATTCGAGCCGCATGCAGAGAGAAGTAGAGCGCCCGCGATTAAGGCCACAAAAACTGAGCAGCGTACATATTTCCCGGGCACTAGTTGCCCCCCTTCATTGTCGCCTTCGCGGGGATAAAGTTCCCGCGCGAAACCACGCCACGAATTGGGACGCCTTGCTCGCTCCGAAGTATGAATATGCGGTCTGGGGTCGTAAGGATTCGCGCTAGCAGCACGCTGCTGCCACCTTCTTTCGCCATCATTCCGGTAATCTCAACGGCGTCGCCAGTTGAAAGGTCTAGAGTTTTCGCGTTCACATTCGGACTGACTCCCAAGTGTGCATCTAGCATGCCCTGCGCCGTTGCGATCTGGGCGTGCATGCCTCGCAGCGCGCCACTGCTGCTCTGTTCGATACTTTGAATCGTGCCCTGAATCTTAATCTCCTTCGCCACGCGATAAGTGCGTTCGGGCAGTGGTCGGCTGACCGCAGAAACGGCTCCCGCAGTTGGTGTCTGCGCGCTCGCGTGCGGAGCGAAAACAAACGCCGCTGCCAATCCGGCGAGGAAAATTACATCGAACAATCGATACCGCATCATCATTTCTCCTTAAACCTAATAGGGCTATTTCTTTTTTTGCCGCGGAAAGTTCCGGGTATGCGCTAATTCCACTGTTGCGGGTTCTAAGTGTACCCCGGACTGCTTAGATTCAATCCATGACACACGGGTTTCCCGGCGTTGCCGCAAACTCAGACCAACTGGGAAGCCGCGCAATTCTTGTCAGGCGATTCGATTTCTTCTGCGAACTCAATTCCGCAAGGGTTTGCCAGTTTTCAGCGTGTGCGCCACGCGCTCCTGGGTCTTGCGCTCGCCGCACAGGCTGACGAAAGCTTCGCGCTCTAGATCGAGAATGTATTGTTCTGAAACCATTTGGGGCGCGCTAAGCGCGCCACCAGCCAGTATGTTCGCAAGGTTGCGGCCGACCACGCCATCGTATTCAGTCGCGAACTCGCCGCGGACGAGCATATGGATTGCCAGTTTCGCTGCTGCCAGGAACTCATCGCCAAGCACGCGGATTTCCGCGGGCGCCGGCGGATGATATCCGGCGCGAACCATCGCCAGCGCGGTCCGCTTTGCGTCCGCCACTTGCCGGTCGCGATTCATGGAAATTAGGTCTGAAGGCCGCAAGAAACCGAGCGAGCGCGCTTCTTCTCCGCTGGTGGATACTTTCGCCATCGCAATCGTTTCAAAAATGGGCTTCAGCGCGTGAAATAAATCCAGGTTTTCGCCCCCGGCCGAATGCTCGTTCGCGCGAATGAGCATTTCTTTCGTCCCGCCCCCGCCGGGGACCAAACCCACGCCCGTCTCGACAAGTCCAATATAGGACTCGCCCGTCGCCTGAATCCGCACTGAGTGCATACTGATCTCGCATCCGCCGCCAAGCGCCATGCCTTGGGGAGCCGCTACTACCGGACCCGGCGCATATTTTATGGCCATGTTCACACGTTGGAATTGGCGTACGGCCATGTGAATCTCGTCCCACTCGCCCTCTTGCGCGCCGATCAGCAGGAGCATTAAATTCGCGCCCACGGAAAAATTGGGCGCCTGGTTCGCGATCACCATGGCGTCAAAATCCGAACTCAGGCGCGCAATGCCGGCATGGATCATGGCCCCGATATCTCCGCCAATCGAATTCATTTTCGAATGAAATTCGCAGCAGATGACACCGTCGCCGAGATCGATCAGGCTCGCACCGGCATTGCTCTGCACTACGGCTGTGCGATCCTTCAGCGACTTCAGGAGAATCACTCCTGCCGGCACTTCCACCGGTTTGAGAACGGCCGTCGCAACGTCGAAATAGCGCGTGCTGCCCTTTTCCGTTTCGTAGAAAACTTTCTTTGGCGTGGCGAGCACTTTCTCGGCTAATGGCGGTAGCTCTTTGCCGTCGCGTTCAAGAGCTTGGGCCATCCGCTCAACGCCAATCGCGTTCCACATTTCGAACGGGCCAAGTTCCCAGGCAAAGCCCCAGCGCATCGCGCGATCCACATCCACTATAGTGTTGGCAATTTCCGGCAGGCGTCGCGCGGCGTAAAGGCACATCGCGCTAATTCCGCTCCACAAAAACTGATTTGCCTTATCGCCGCCTTTGCCTTCCAGTGCCGGGCCTGCCAGCGCGCGCAATCGCTCGCGTGTGTCTTCAATTCCCTTACCCGCTTCGATCGAACCGAACTTCGCTTTCTGGCGTGGCCGGTATTCCACCTTCTTCCAGTCCAGCGTCAGAATTTCCGATTCCCCGCCCTTCTTCACGCGTTTGTAGAAACCGCCGCCCGTTTTATCGCCAAGCCACCCGCGCGCGACCATTTCTTCCACAAATTTGGGCACGCGATACATTTCGCGCGATTCGTCGTCTGGGGCGTTTTCATAAATGTTGCGCACCACATTAACCAGCACGTCCAGTCCCACCAAATCTGCCGTCCGAAATGTCGCCGACTTCGGCCAGCCCACCGCCTGCCCCGTGCACACGTCCACTTCCTCAATCGTCATGTCCATCGCCTGCATCTGCCGCAGCGCATTTAACATCGAGAAAGTACCGATGCGGTTGGCGATGAAATTCGGAGTGTCTTTTGCCGGCACCACACCCTTGCCCAGCCGCAAATCGCAAATTTCGCTCAGCGATTCCAGCACCTCGGGTTTCGTCTTTGGTCCGGAAATCAACTCGACCAACTTCATGTAGCGCGGCGGATTAAAAAAATGAGTGCCGGCCCAATGTTGTTGGAAGTCGTCCGAGCGCCCTTCGGCGATCAGTTTGATGGGAAGTCCTGATGTGTTCGAGGTAACGATAGTTCCCGGCTTCCGAATTGCATCAACCCGCGAGAAAAGGCTCCGCTTGATCTCCAGATTTTCCGCAACAGCTTCGATAATCCAATCCACTTCCCCACACCACGTCAGGTTGTCTTCAAAGTTCCCTGGTGTCACCAATCGCGCTGTCTCTGGCGTGAAAAACGCCGCCGGACGCGATTTCTTCGCGCCTTCCAACCCCGCGAGCACGATCCGATTTCGCACCGCAGGAGTTTCCAAAGTCATGCCTTTGCGTTTTTCTTCGGCATTCAGCTCGCGTGGAACCATGTCGAGCAAATAACACGGAATTCCAGCGTTGGCGAGGTGAGCCGCAATACGCGCGCCCATCGTTCCAGCTCCCAGCACAGCCGCTTTTTCGATTCGATGCTTCATCCGTGCCTCGCAAAGACCCAAGCGTGCGCGTCGAGGTTACAGAAGCGGAAACCCGCGGTCAACCCGAAGCCCTTGCAACCGCTAAGTGCGTTACAGTGTCCTATAGAACTAGAGGCGCTACAAATGGGAACTACTTCCAATTGGCTGGGGAAAGCCATTCGCGGCCTGCGTTCATTTGCCTATAACTCCGGCGGTCCGCGGCCTAAAGTCGGAGTGGCGCTGGGCGGCGGATTCGCGCGGGGCATCGCCCACATTGGCGTTCTGCGCGTCCTGGAACAATACGAGATTCCCGTTGATTTCATCGCCGGCACCAGCGTCGGCGCCCTGATTGCCGCCGCCTATGCCAGCGGAACAACCCTCGACGAAATGGCTCGCCAAGGAAGTTTGACTCGCTTCCGTGATTTTGGACGCTGGACGCTTTCGCGCATGGGCATGGCTTCCAACGAGCGCCTCGATGATTTCCTCCATCGTTTCACTACCGCGAGAAGTTTCGCCCAGATGAAAATTCCTTTGGCTATCGTTGCCACCGACTTGCTTTCCGGCGAGTCCGTCCATTTCACCAAGGGAGAGATCAGCCCGGCGCTTCGAGCTTCTTGCGCTTACCCGGGCCTTTTCCTGCCAGTTGAACATGACGGCCATTTTCTTGTGGACGGATTTCTCACCGAACAAGTGCCTGCACCCGCCCTCCGCGAAATGGGCGCTGAGGTGATCATTTCGGTTCACTTGGAGCCGGGAATTCTGGATTCGAAGCCGCGCAATACCATCGAAGTGATCAGCCGGGCTTTCTCAATTATCCAAACGGCTGCGAATCAGCCCTGGCGTGGTGAGACCGACGTGCTCATCGAACCCGGAGTGCACCACATACTCTGGGATGAATTCGTGAAGACCCCGCAACTCATTGCCGCAGGGGAAGACGCAACGAATGCCGCCATGCCCCAAATCAAAGCGGTACTGGATCGCGACCCTCAACAGATAGAAGAGGCCCGACAAGCTTCCCAAGCCTCCGAGGAAATTTGAACCCTGTCGGCTTGGCCTCCCGCTAGTAAGAATACGCCTTGATTTTACCGGGGAGCGCTCGCCGTTCGAGTACCCGCGTTGCTAACTATCCAATGGATTCCGCGTCGAATGAATTGTGAAGGGCCGAACTTCTCCTGCGATGACCGCTGCAACGCCCCAATCATACGCAAGAAGAGTTCGGCTCTTCTTCCGCTAACAATATTCTTTGATTCATATCTGGTGATTCCGAATTTCGGAAGATTTGTAACGTCCTCGTTCAACTTGCCGTCGTAATCTCCACGATCACTGGCTTGCCATTCCCTTTGCCCCGTTTTGTGAGCCATTCGCCCAGTGCCATAGCCAACCGGCCGCGTTCGACGTTCAGCCCCGCCTCCAGCTTACCCTCGCCCGTTGGCAGCGTGTCGTCGAACTCGGCCGAGCCCGTGAAATTCCGCATGCAAAAGCTGTCTAGCCAATCCAGTGGCGCCGGCATTTTCTCGCCGCCGATCAGGACATCCACCTGAAGCTTTTGCGCAAACATTCTGTGGCAAGTATAACATCGGGCACTCTAAGGCCGTCTGCACGAGGCCGCTGCCTTGCTTTTCCTCGCTCTGTGACCTAGAATTTTTGGGTAGCCAAGCGCAGAAATAAACGCGACCTGCGGCTCCTGCGAGCCTTGCATTTTCGCGCTCGAAATCCTCGGAGGTTCGGTGTCTACACCGCTTGAAAGATGGGTCGATGAATCCGCTCGCCTCGCCAAGCCCTCAAAAATTATGTGGTGCGATGGGTCGAAGGCGGAAAGCGACCGTCTGGCGGATGAAATGCTGCGCGACGGCACCTACATCGAGCTGAACCAGAAAACCCGCCCGGGCTGTTACCTGCATCGCAGCAATCCGAACGATGTCGCGCGGACCGAGGGCATAACCTACATATGCACTCGCCAGAAAGACGACGCCGGTCCAACCAATAATTGGATGTCCCCGCTCGAAGCCAAGGAAAAAGTCCGCCCACTATTTGACGGCGCGATGAAGGGCCGCACCATGTACGTGGTGCCTTACATTCTGGGCCCGGTGAACTCGCCCTACAGCAAAGTCGGCGTCGAGATCACGGACTCGGCGTACGTTGTCGCCAGCATGCGCATTATGTCTCGAATGGGACAAGCCGCGCTTGACCGCGTGGGCGGCTCCGACGATTTTGTTCCCGGCCTGCATTCACTCGGCGATCTGAATCCCGATCGCCGCTTCGTTCTCCATTTTCCTGAAGAGAAACTGATCTGGAGCGTCGGCTCCGGCTACGGCGGCAATGCCCTGCTGGGCAAGAAGTGTTTCGCCCTTCGTATTGCCAGTTATATGGCCCGCGAGCAGGATTGGATGGCCGAACACATGCTCATCCTCGGCCTGGAAGATCCTTCCGGCAAGGTAACCTACATGGCCGCAGCATTCCCCAGCGCATGTGGAAAAACAAACTTGGCAATGATGGTTTCGGCGCTGGAAAGCAGGGGCTACCGCGTGTGGACTGTTGGCGACGACATCGCCTGGATGCATATCGCCTCCGACGGCTCCTTGCGCGCCATTAATCCGGAAGCGGGATTCTTCGGCGTGGCGCCCGGCACCAATGCAAAAACGAATCCGAACGTCAGAACTGCGCTGCAACACGACGCCATCTTCACGAATGTCGCCATGACTGCCACTTCGCGGGAACCTTGGTGGGAAGGAATCAATGGTGTCCCGCAGGAAGAAATCATCAATTGGAAAGGCGAAGATTGGAAGCCGGGTATGGGCCCGGCTGCGCATCCGAATTCGCGATACACCGTTTCGGCAAAACAATCTCCCTCGATTTCGGCCCATTGGGAAGATCCTGAGGGCATACCCATCTCCGCGATCATATTTGGCGGCCGCCGCGCACGCGTCGCCCCTCTTGTGTATCAATCTCGCGACTGGCAACACGGCGTATTCGTGGGCGCTACCATGGCTTCTGAAACCACCGCCGCCACCACGGGCGCTGTGGGTGTGACGCGGCGTGATCCCATGGCCATGCTTCCGTTCTGCGGTTACAACATGGGCGATTATTTCAGGCACTGGCTGGAGATGGGTTCCAGACTCGAAAACGCTCCCAAAATTTTCCATGTGAACTGGTTCCGCAGGGATCAGAGCGGGAAATTGCTCTGGCCCGGCTACGGCGAAAATGTGCGCGTCCTGAAGTGGATGCTCGACCGGATCGAAGAGCGCGCGGATGCCATCGAAACACCTATCGGCGATGTTCCGGCTCCTGGTTCGCTCGATCTCGACGGCCTTGCCATCTCGCGCGAGTCCCTGAATGAATTGCTTCGCGTGGATCCCGGCGATTGGGCAGAAGAAGTCGCTGCTACCGGAAAGTTCTTTGAGAAATTTGGCAACCGCCTTCCGGACGAAATTCGCACCGAGCACAAAGCTCTGGCCGATCGCCTCCAGCGCTCCACCGTTGTTACCAAGTAAAACTCCATTGCTCCTGCTGTTGTGTCTTCATTGGCCAGATCTACTGGCGGCTTCCGGTTCGGGTCGCCGTCATACGCTAGCGCGCAAGGCTTGCTGCTGTTATGCTCAGCCGTTCTTCGGAGGGTTCCCTTGGCATTCAAGAAAGCCGTATGGATAACTGCCTTCTTCGCCATTACAACTTGCGCTCAGCAGACAAAACCCGCAGCTAGCACACCCAACTCAGCCCCCGGAGCCTCTCCGCAGCGCGCGGAGCCCGTGCTTCCCTACACCCCCAGTCTCGACCCCGCGGCCATGAATCGCACCGCCGATCCTTGCGTAGACTTCTACGAGTACTCCTGTGGCGGCTGGAGAAAAATGAATCCGATTCCCTCCGACCAAACTTCCTGGAGCGTTTACGGCAAACTCTACGAAGATAATCTGAACTATCTTCGCGGCATTCTCGAAGAAGCCTCCACCGCCAAGAACCGCGACGCGGTTGCCCAGAAAATTGGCGACTATTACGCCTCTTGCATGAATGAACCTGAGATAGAAAAGCTCGGCGCCGGCCCCATGAAGCCGGACCTGTCGGCGATTCAAGACCTCAAGAGCACGAAAGACCTCGCTACCTTGATCGCAACTCTCCAGCTTAAAGGCGACTCAGTTCTTTTCCGCGCCGGGCCCACCCAGGACCCCGACAACTCTGATGAAGTCATCGTCAACGTTTCTCAGGGCGGCCTCGGGCTTCCCGACCGCGATTATTACCTTACAGACGACGCCAAATCGAAGGAAACTCGCGAGCGTTATTTGCTGCACGTTCAGATGCTCTTTGAATTGATGGGTGATTCCGCGGACACCGCCAAGAACAACGCCGCCGTCGTGATGCGCATGGAGACCAGTCTTGCGAAGGCCTCCCTTACCCGCGTCGAGCGCCGCGATCCCTACAAAGAGAAGCACAAGATGAGCGTTCCGGACCTTTATAAAATCGCGCCGGACTTCGATTGGAACGCCTACTTCGCTGCCGGCGGCGTCCCTAAATTTCAAATCCTGAATGTGGGCTGGCCGGATTTCTTCAAGGACGTCGATGCCCAACTGAAATCCGAGTCACTCCAGGACTGGAAGACTTATCTTCGGTTTCATGTCGCCAATTCCCGCTCGCCATATTTGTCCGCTGCCTTCGTAAACGAAGACTTCGACTTCTACCGCAAATACCTCCGCGGCGCCAAAGAGCTTCAGCCTCGCTGGAAACGTTGCGTGCGCAACATTGACCGCGATCTCGGAGAAGCCTTGGGACAAGCATACGTGCGCAAAACGTTTTCGCCCGAACTGAAGGCTGCCACGGTGGACATGACCAGGCGCATCGAAGACGCTATGGCACTGCGTATTCAGCAGCTGGATTGGATGAGCCCCGAAACCAAGCAGCAGGCGCTGGCCAAGCTGCACGCCATTCGTAACAAAATCGGCTATCCGGACAATTGGCGCGACTACAGCTCGGTGAAAATTGTGCCCAATGATTTTTATGGAAACAACCTGCGCGCCACCGAGTTCGAAACTCATCGCGAGCTAAACAAAGTCGGGAAGCCCGTGGACCGCGGCGAATGGGGCATGACGCCTCCCACCGTCAATGCCTACTTCGATCCTCAAATGAACGACATCAATTTTCCCGCTGGTGTTTTGCAGCCTCCTCTCTACGACGCCAAATTGGACGACGCTCCGAACTACGGCAATACCGGTTCCACCATCGGTCACGAGTTGACCCACGGCTTCGACGACGAAGGCCGCCAGTTCGATGCCAAGGGGAATTTGAAAGACTGGTGGACCAAGGAAGACGCCGATCAATTCGTGAAACACGCCGACTGCGTCGTGGACCAGTATGCGCAGTACATCGTCGTTGACGATGTCCACATCAATTCGAAGCTGACCGAAGGCGAGGACGTTGCCGACCTCGGCGGAACGATTCTGGCCTACATCGCCTGGAAGGACGCCACCAAGGACATGACGCTGAAAGACCGTGACGGACTCACGCCCGATCAGCGTTTTTTCGTCGGCTTGGCGCAATGGGCTTGCGAAAATAATCGCCCCGAGAATGAGCGGGTGAACGCGATAACCGATCCACACTCTCCGGGAAAGTACCGCATCAACGGCGTGGTGGTGAACATGCCGGAGTTCGGCGCCGCCTTCTCCTGCAAAGCGGGACAGCCTATGGTGAAGCCGCCTGATAAGGTCTGCCACGTCTGGTAGGTGACGGCGCCGGCGAAAACTCGCGGCACTAAAGAATGTCGCGGATCTCGGCGTCGATCGAAATGTGAGTCTGCGGAAATCCGTTGATCTGAAAACTCGCGCCGGAGCCGGCGCCGGCCGCATTTTGAAAATGAAAGAACCGGCTGATGTGGTAGTCCTCGTCCAGAAAGTCGAAAACCCGCTCCGTTTCTTCGCGTGAAATTCCCAGAGCAGCAATCGACACTGGCTTCCCGTAGCCGCCCGCTGCTGCCACATATTTTTCAACCAGTTCTTTCAAGCTCATCGTTAGATCCAAACGTACGTGCCCGCGTCCCCGTACGGAAGATTCATGTAAAAAATGTTGGCCTCAGCGAATTTCTCGAATGCGGATAATAGCTTTCTGGCGCCGTGTTTTCCGCAAAAAACTTCTCCGGGCGCGCTCGAGATGAGCTCAACCTCGTCCAGACTCGGAATTTGCTCTTGCGAAAACCACAGCCAAGTCGCTCCCCGCGAGCATTCGCGGCACGTCTCCGTGCTTCGCTCCAGGCGCGCGTTAATCGCGGCAGCCGTTTCCGGCGCCAATCCCGCGGCCTCGAAGTCCGTCGTCGCCACGAAAAAATACTGCGTGAAAATTGCCGGGTCCGGTTCGAACGCTACCACTCGTCCGGGAAACGATTCGAGTTCTGCGGCGAACGTGTCGCTTAAACATTCAAAGCAAAGCGAGACTTCCGGCCGCACCGGCTCTCTTCTATTCGCCCTCTTCCCGCGCAAGTACAGCGTGTCCGGCAAGACCGCCGCAATCCAGCTTATATTTTCGTCCAAGTGAACGCATTCGGGGGCAGCTCCCTTCAACCGCGCCCACCAGTTGCGGCTGCGCGGCAAAATCTGAAGGCTCGGATACGCCTCGCGATATGAAATGCGAGCCAATTTCCTGGATATGCTCCCCTCGGTAAAATCGTATCCTATCAGATTGCGAACCCCAATGGCGCGGCACCAAACTGCGAACGTTTGTCTGCTCCAGCCGCTTCGGCTATCATTGCCACTGGATGAAAACCGTCCTTATTTGATTCGCGCGAGCGAACAGGAGGATTTTGCATGGCGATCTCAGTGGGTGCAGCGGCTCCGGATTTCACGTTGAAGGATCAGAGCCAGAAAGAAGTAAAGCTTTCGGAATTTCAAGGCAAGAAAAATGTGGTCATCGTGTTTTACCCTCTCGACTGGAGTCCGGTCTGCACGAACGAACACATCTGTCTGGTGAACGACATGAGGCGTTTCGAAGAGCTCGACGCGCAAGTGTTGGGCGTGAGCGTTGACAGCGCTTGGTCGCACAAGGCTTTCGCCGAAAAAATGGGAATTAAATACCCGCTTCTCGCCGATTTTCAGCCCCGCGGCGCCGTCGGCGAAAAATATGGCGTATATCTGGCCGACAAAGGGATCACCGGACGCGCCATCGCCATCGTGGACCGCTCGGGGAAAATCGCCTGGTTCAAGAACTACGACATCCCCACTCTGCCGGACGTCAAGGAAGTCTCCGAGGCGCTTGCAAAGTTGAAAAATTAACGCCAGCCGCCACGCACTAGAGGTCGTCGGCTATTGCCGTTTCGGCGCGGCGTCTGTTTGTGGTACAGGAGCATTTGTGGCAGGCGCCGCGCCGCTGGCAGCTTTTTGCGACAGCGTGCGAATGTAGTCCACCAATTCCCACCGCTCCTGCTCCGTGAGTTTGTTCTGAAAGCTGGGCATAGGATGCCGTCCGTGCGAGATTTTCCAAAAAAGCTCGCCGTCCGTCATTTGGCCCATCGCGTGTGCATCCGTAAAATCCGAAGGAGCAATGGAGAGTTTTTCCGCGCGCTCGCCCTTACCATCCCCTCTCTCTCCATGGCAACTCTGGCAATGAGTTGAGTAGCTCATCATTCCCGCGGTGATGGAGTCATCCGTCGGCGGCACGGGATTCTGAAGATTTCTCGCCGCCGCTGGGGCGTTCCAATCGCGCGTTGCATACAAAATGATGGAGCCCGCCACGGCCACGATCACGAACACAACGGAAACCCCTAGCAGCAATTTCCGCTTTGGCGCTTCTGGATTCTTATCGGGATTCATGAATGGAATGCAAACCGTTGTGCAAATTCAATGTACCAAAAGATTTCTTCACGCAGGCTGAGGACTTCGAATTGTAACAGACAACGCAACGTGCCGGAAAAACGCGCCCTGCAGGTCCGCTGGAACCCCGGCGCGAAATTGGCACTCAGTGCGCCGCCTGAATTGCGCGAAGCACCGAAATGAAGACAATCACCAGCATCACCACCACGTAAATGCGCAAGCCCCAAAGCATAGCTCGCACTCCCCCCGAAAGTTTTTGACGGCCGAAACGCATTCGCTCTTTGGCTGCTACTACCTGGTCGGCTTCAAGCAGCGACAAGACCACCCGCGGGTCTTCGAGATGCGGCTGCTCCCCAGTCACGATAATTGGTTCAATATTGGGTTCCAATTCTCGCTTCACTATTTCTCCGTCGTTTCAAAAGTAACACCCGCGTTCTCGCGCCAGCCTAGCCTCCCAGCAACTTCGGGAACACCGTCGCCAGGCCAAATCCGATTCCCGCGCAGATCAAAAGCACGGTCACTGTCACACCAGCCACGTTGGCCCACGTTCCGTTCACGTACTCACCCATTACCTCTCGATCGTTCACCAAAAGTAGTAAAAACGCCAGCGCCGGCGGCATGGCGAGAACCGCGATCACGTTCACGGTAAGCACGACAAACTCGAGTGGAAAACGCGGAATTAGCACGAGTGCCGCTGCCGCGGCGGCCGAACCCAACAAAACCAAGTAAAAGGGCCACGCGTCGCGCAACGGGCGATTCAGGCTATGCCCGGTTTGCAGAACTTCGCCGAACGCGTAAGCCGAAGAAGTAGAAATCGCAATCGCCGCCACAATTCCCGCTTCAAAAATTCCCAACGCGAAAAGCGCCGCGCCGGTGTGTCCGATCCAAGGCTCAAGCGCTTCCGCGAATTGCGCGCCTTGAAAGTTCGAAGCATCAATACCGTGGTGAAACAGCGGCGCCGTTGCCAGGATTGCGGCAATGGCGCACACGGATGCCAGGACAACTCCTAGAATTGTGTCGAAACGGCCCGCATTGATGTCACGCGGCTGCATGCCCTTATCCACCACGGCGCTTTGCTGGAAGAAAAGCATCCACGGCGTCACGGTCGCGCCGATCGTTGCCAGAATCAGTAGCAGAATTTCGTAGTGGCTTCCGCTGGGCAGCGGCATCCACGTCAACAGTGCGTGGCCCACTGAATGCCAATTCGGACGCGCCAGGATCGCCGCCGGGATGAAAAGCCCATTGAAGATCGCCAGCGCCAGCGTGATTCGTTCCCAGGTCCAATAACGGCCGGTCGTAATCGCGCCCGCCACGATTACAAGCGCTCCCACAACCGCGACCACCGGCGGGATGCCGAAAAAACCTAAACCTGCGCGCACCCCGATGAACTCCGTCACCAGCGTCAGAAAGTTGCCGAACACTAAATCGCCCATGGCGAAAAAACCCCAGAACTTTCCGAAACGATCGAAGATTAATTCCGCGTGACCCCGATGAGTGACGGCCCCCAAGCGCACCGTCATTTCCTGCACGATGAATCCCATCACGAAAGTCAGGATGACAAACGGTATGAAAAATCCTATTCCGTAGCGCGCGCCGTCCGCCGAATAGGAAAGCATACTGGGAGCATCGTTCTCGCCCAGAAAGACCAGAACTCCGGGCCCGATCAGAAGCCACAGTACGCGCAAACCCCCGAATCTTTTCGACCGACGACCCTCCCGGCGGGCTTGGGACACTTGCCAGCGGTCGAGAGCGCGATCCACATCCTCATGGGTTAAAAGACCTGCGAGCTCGGGTGCCGTGGAAGACGCGGCGGCAGATTCCGTGGTTGGATGCGCGTGGATAAACGGGGCAGCGTTAGGCTCGGGTTTGGGCCTGTCCATGAGTTAACCTAGCTAAACTATCCATATAAACTACGCTTAACTAAGTTTCAGGTCAACTGTACCGGCCATACGCATTTCAAAAATCGCCAGGAAGTGTTTGTCCGCCTCTGCTATAGTTAAAGTGATTCCAAGGAGGGTAGTGATGGCTGAAACACCGAAACCGCAGCAACAGCAAGTCCAGATTAAGGCTGACGAGAGGGAATTACTCGGACAATATGCAAATCTGGTAGTCGTTCACCACAATGCGGAAGAGTTCACCCTGAATTTCATTTATCTTTTTCCCAGCGTCCCTCACGGAAAATTGGTCGGCAGCCTGATCCTAAGCCCCGCCCACGCCAAGCGATTGGCAAAAGCTCTGCAGGAAAATGTATCTCGTTTCGAAGAGCAGTTTGGAATGCTTCCGGAAGGTCCCGGCCCAGGTCCGGAGCCCAACGTCGGATTTGTGCAGTAATCACGCGGCGGACATACTTCCTATTACCCAGCCGTCCCTGGATTCCAGGAATTCGACCCCGACAGCAAAGCCGGCTTCCGGGACTAACTGACAGTACGCCACGCGCGCTAAGGACTTGAATGAACCGGTGAGCGTAGCAATGGTCAGCCGGTCACCCGGCGTCCACCGGCGAGTGCTCCAGACACGCGCTCCACCTGCGCTAACATTATCGGTGAACGTTGTTTCGGTACCCGGCAGCGCGAGATGCCCGGTTATCTGAACGCTTACTTCCATCGGAATTCGCGACTCGCGTCGCTCCGCTATCGTCTTTGGGACCCCCATCCCAAGTCGCATCGCGCGACCTCCTTTTTTTTACAGACAGGCCGCTACATGCCTCAAACGGAATTTCTTCTCACTGCGGCCCTTCATGCCATAGAGCGCGCGATCGGCAGCGCCCAACAGCTTTTCAATCGTCGTACCGTCGTTGGGATAGACAGCCAAACCCGCACTAACCGTCACCGGCGGTTCCTGGCCATCGCGTGCAAGCCGCTCGCAAATCCGCAGAGCGGCCTTGCGACCTTCTTCTTCTCCCGATTCCGGCAGGATTAGTACGAATTCGTCGCCGCCGTACCGCGCAGGCGTGTCGATGGATCGGCAATCATTTCGCAAGGCCACGCCCAAGCGCTTGATTGCCCGGCTGCCCGTCAGATGCCCGAACATGTCGTTGATCTTTTTCAACTTGTCGAGGTCGAACAACACCACCGCGAAGCTGCGCCCGGTACGCCGGGAACGCTGAATTTCATTTTCCAGGACTTCGAGAAGCCGGCGATGATTTGCAAGTCCAGTAAGCGAGTCAGAGGCAGCCAGCCGGCTGACCTGATCGAATAGTTGTGCGTTATCCAGCAGCGTGCCGCCCAGAACTACGACATAACTGAGGTCCATCGTCACGTGCGCCAGCGTAAAAGCTGCATCGAAGACGTGTTGCGACTGGCTGATCGTGATGTGGCAAATCACATTCATCGCCGCCGCGATAAACAATGCGCGGTCGAGCGACGATTCGGAATTCCCGCGACGCAGACGCCACGCGTATCCCACCGTCGCCGCAGCAAAGATTGCTGCCGGCAGTAAATCCCAAGGACGCGGAATAATTGCGCCGGGATGAATCTTTGGAGCGTCCGGCAGCATGAAATAAAAAATACTGGTCAAATAGGCGGCGGCCCCCACCAGCAGTGTAGAGCCGGCCATTTCCTTCCCTGGTTCTCGCGCGACTGGAATCCGGCGCTCCACCACCAACGCAGCCAGCAATAGAATTCCCAGGAGCGTCCGCCCTGCGAGCCACCCGATTGAAATATCATTCCCTGCGCTGGCCGTGACGAGCATGCCGCGATAGAACGTCATGCTTGTCCCCGCCTCGATCAGCCCCGCCATTACAAAGCCGAATGCCAAAATCAAAGAAATTCGATCGTGTGTTCCGCGAAACCGAACCAGCGCGTTCGCCGCAAACGTGAAAGCGATTAGGCTTCCCGCCATTTGAAGATAGGTGTCAAGAAGGGGATCCGCGATGTAAGAAGAATTTCGAACGACCCAAAGGAGAATGAGGTACGACGTAACGGCTATCGTCCAAAGAAGGACGAGACGAAAACGATGCAGAAAACCCCAAATCTTGCTCGGACGACCCACCACTTCCCCCAAAGAGACGAACTTCTGCCCGAGGAGAAACTTGCAACTGATGTGCCGTTCCGGAACATAGTTTTAGTACTAGTTAACTATCTGAAATCATGCAGTTTAATCACACACAACGCCGGAGCACGCCCGGACATACTACGTATATAATTTTCGCCCCTGGGTAGGAATGTTACAATACCACCCAAGAGCTGCCCAAATTTGGCTTAAGGCTTAGGTTGCGGAGGGGGAAGTTCGTGGGCCTCAACCAGGCTCTGAAAGTTCGATTTTTTGTGCGAACCATCACAGAAGGGCTTCCGCTCGGAGGCGCCGCAACGGCACAGTCCGATCTTGGTTCGCCCTCCCAGACCATAAGACTTGCCTTCCTGATCGACAATCTGCACTTCACCATCTATAAGCAGCGGTCCATTATTAACAACGGTCACTTTGATATCTGGCACTCGATCCTCCGATCGAAACTTGTGAAGTTTTAACGCGGTTTCTTAAGTGAGGTCTGATGATCTCGGAACCCGTCAATACTTTGGAACAGAGGCATCTACTTCATCCGACCATGCAAGGATACCACCCTTCAGGTTCAACACCTTGCGGAAACCTGCGCTTCGCAGAAACTCAACTGCTTCCGCGGAGCGCTTGCCGCTGCGGCAGTGCGCCACGATTTCGCGCGAACTATCCAACTCGTTTACCCGGCGCGAAAGCTCGCCCAGCGGAATCAAGTGTCCGCCGAGATTGCAGATTTGAAACTCATGCGGTTCGCGCACATCAAGAATAAAAAGATCATCGCCGCGATCGAGCCGGGCTTTGAGTTCGCGCGGAGAGATTTCGGGCACCACCGCCTGGGCCGGGCTCGCAGATTCTTCCCCGCGAATTCCGCAGAATTCCTCGTAATCAATGAGCTTCGTAATCGTCGGGTGTCCGCCGCAAACCGGGCACTCCGGATTTTTCCGCAGCTTCAATTCTCGAAAGCGCATCGCCAAGGCGTCAAAAAGAAGCAAGCGCCCAACCAGCGGTTCGCCTTTCCCGATGATCAGCTTCAAAGTCTCAGCGGCCTGTATCGCTCCCACAATTCCCGGAAGCACGCCGAGCACTCCTCCTTCAGCGCAAGAAGGCACCAGCCCCGGAGGAGGCGGCTCAGGATACAAACACCGGTAGCACGGGCCGCCCGGATAACCGAAAATAGTGATTTGCCCCTCGAAACGGAAGATAGAACCGTAAACATTCGGCTTGCCCAAAATCACGCACGTATCGTTCACCAGGTAGCGTGTGGGAAAATTGTCTGTACCGTCCACCACGATGTCGTAGTCCTTCAGGATATCGAGGGCATTTTCACTCGTAAGGCGCGTTTCGAAATTGTCGATCTGAATATCCGGGTTTAGATTCCGCAGGCGATTCGTCGCCGCTTCGATTTTGGGACGTCCAATGTCGTTCGTGTCGAAAAGAATCTGCCGCTGGAGATTGCTCAGGTCCACCTTGTCGAAATCGACTAAGCCGATTCTCCCCACTCCCGCAGCCGCAAGGTACAAGCCCAGCGGCGCTCCTAGCCCACCAGTGCCGATACAAAGAACTTTCGCTTGTTTCAGCTTGAGCTGCCCGTCCATACCAACTTCGGGCATGATCAGATGGCGGCTGTAGCGCGTTATTTCCTCTTTTGACAGTTCCACGCTCGGATTTCCCGTCTCCGGCGAATTAGGACTTTTTGTTTTTGAGGCCACGCAAATTCTCCTGATTTACTTGCCCGTGCCCCCGGCGATCGAAGGCACGATACTGACGATGTCTCCATCACGAAGCTGCGTCTCTTCCTTCTCCAAATAGCGAATGTCTTCATCGTTCACATAAACGTTCACGAAGCTCCGCAGGCGCCCATCGTCGGAGTACAAATGCTTCTTCAGCTCCCCGAATCGAGTGGTAAGCCCCTTAAGGGCCTCGCGAACGTTGCCGGCTTCCATTTCGACACTCTCCTGCTTACCCGCGTAGGGCCGTAGCGGCGTAGGAATGATTACTTTCACTGCCATTCGGTGATCTCCCTTTCATTGTTTCAATTAGATGCTTGCAGATTGTGCGATGGATTCAATCACTTCCGCGTCGTACGCGGAACGATCGTCGCGCAATCGCCACGACTTCGTATCGCGCGCCTCGCTCGCTTCAACACTCACGATAACGTAGCTGTACCACGGCCAAGCGTGTTCGCGATCGAATTCGCTGGGACGCGCCGGAGCATTCGGGTGGGAATGGTACCAGCCGATCACCTCAACCCGCATTTCTCGCGCCTTCTTCTCCGCCTTTTGAACGTCGCCCGGAGTTACCTCGAAACGATTGCGCGGCGAATCATCCCGGCGATTCGCCAGCGGAAGCAGCCCGATAACTTCGCGTGACGTTTCGCTATCCTTTCCCAACAGCGCGCCACAGCATTCAAACGGATATGTCTCCACGCCGTGCGCGTGAATTCGGCGAATCAGCGCGTCTGAGATTCGCAGTGTCGTGCCGCTCACCCTTCGCTCCAGAATTTCTCGCTCAGATATTTTTCGCCGGAATCCGGGAAGACCGTTACGATCACCGCTGGCTGGCCGTTCGGCAAATTCCGCGCTACCTCAAGGCACGCCCACAGCGCGCCTCCCGAACTGACTCCTGCCAGGATTCCTTCTTCGCGCGCCAGTCGCTTCACCATTCGGTGCGCATCTTCCGTGCGCACCGCCATATCCTCATCGGCAAGTTTTGGGTCATAGATGCTCGGCACAATCGCCGTGGCCATATGCTTCAGTCCCTCAAGGCCGTGAAATCCAGAGTCAGGTTGCATGCTGATGCAGCGAATGGCCGGATTCAGTTCCTTCAGCCGGCGTGTGGTGCCGACGAAAGTCCCGCTGGTTCCCAGTCCTGCCACAAAATGTGTGATCTGTCCGCGCGTCTGCTCCCAGATTTCCGAAGCCGTAGTGAAATAGTGCGCCGCCGGATTCGCAGAATTGCTGTACTGATCGGGGTAAAAATATTTTGCGGGTTCTGTTTCATAAATCTGCCGCACGCGGCGAATAGCTCCATCAGTTCCTTCATCCCCGGGCGTCAACACGATCTCCACACCGTAGGCCGCTAGGATTTGTTTGCGTTCGGGCGAAGCACTGGACGGCAAGCACAGCTTCACCTTGTATCCAAGCGCCGCGCCAATCATTGCGTACGCGATGCCCGTATTTCCGCTGGTGGCGTCGAGGATCACTTTGCCCGCCCGCAGCGCTCCCGTTCGCTCGCCTTCGCGGATCATGGAATACGCCGCGCGATCCTTTACCGAACCGCCTGGATTGAACCATTCAGCCTTGGCATAGAACCCGGCATCGGGAAACTCAGCGCCGATACGCCCCAGCCGAAGCAGAGGCGTATTGCCAATGCGCTCTAACAGGTTCTGTCCGAACCGTGCCGTAACGCCGGAAGTTTCTCGCGATAATGATTGTTTGTTCGCCGAACTCATGCGTTCGTCCGCCAAGTTCCCTGTCTCCACGCCTCTGCCGTTAATGTCGCTTCATTCCTGCGATCGGAATGAACTCAAACAGCAAATTAGATGCGGAGAGGGCCGCCGCGTATGCAGCGAATTCGGAACAGTTTAGCAGATGACTGGCAACTTTAGCGCGATCCCTGGCGCCCAATCCGGGGTTGCCAATTTTTGACTTTACAGAAGCCCTGCTGACTCACTAGTCTGATGGCATGTGGTACGTCAACAAGCTATTCGGACAGACGCAAGTGGAATCGCTCGCGGCCAAGGGGTTTCTCGTCCGTAGCTCCGGCGGAGTCGTTCGAATCGAGAAGTACAATTGCGGCGCGGAACTGCGCAAGACATCCGGTGACAGTTTTCAGATGACTGAGATTCCCTGCATCATGCTGCAGGGTCAGTTCACATTGCTGTGGGATGCGGGCTATCAGAAATTCCTGCTTACCCACGACAAGAAAAAATTCCCGGCGCATAAGGGCCAATTGGTAGACTTGCGCAAGTTCAATGAAGAACTGCGAACCGCCCTGGGCGTCCCCACTTATTACAACGAAGCTATCGGATCCACCTGCCACATAAGTGAATATGACCGCGTAAAAGGCCGCCCCGGCGATGTGCCCGACGAAGGCGTAGGCGTGGAAGCTGAAAAATCAAAACACTAAGCCTTCTGCGAAGCTCTCCAGCACTGATGACTACAAACAACCACCGTCTAGAACGTTTGTTGGGGAGGCAGACGCGTTACAGCTCCTTCGTCTGTTCCAAACGCTGCCGCAAGAGAGCCGCATCGATTCGATGCTGCGCAAATAATAGTCCGCCCAGGAAAATCACGGGCACGTCGTCGTTGTAGCGTTCCAGCAGGACAGGATCTTCGTCGATATCCACCTCGCGAAGCTTCGCATCGAATTCGGAAAGCAGCGGAGTCATCATCGCTTTCGCTTCATCGCACAGATGGCATCCCTCCCGCGTGTACATCGTAATCTCGCGCGGGCCGGCGATGATCAGTCTTCCGCTTTCCGTGCGACTGTAGAAATCGGCGCTTTCTTCGCGCAGCAAACCTCTCTGCGCCAAATCTTGTACCGAGTCCAGCACAAGTTCCCGTTCCGCCGGTTCGTTGCCCCCGACAAACTCAAACAGTGTGTGCAGATCCAGCGAATCTTTTTCGAGCTGATCGAAGGTGGAAAGAATTTTCTTGCTGGTTATTGTTTCCATTTGCTCGGTCGCTCCGTCTGGGTTACGGTTTGATCGTATAATATTTCTGGAAAGGCCCCATCGACGGAAAGAACGCGCGTGATCGGAACAGCTCCGCGATCTGCCGGATGTGGCCCAGATCGTGGAACGCCCATTCATTCATCAGTTGCCCGATTGAAATCTGCCCGATTTGGCCGTGTTGTCCGGCTCGCGCGATTGCATGCGCCGGGACGTAACGAAGCAGCGACAGCGATCGGTCGCGTTCGTGGCAGAATGTTTTCAGATTTTCCCGGGCCTTGCCGCTGGAGTATTTCCCTGCGGCATACGCTGCGTTTTGATCGTAGGGCTCCAGTGCCGGATTGTTTTTTTCGAGCATCTTCTGTATGCGCTCGCGGAAGCCAAGGACCTCCGCCTCCCCGAGATGCGCCAGCACTTCGCTGATCGACCAGCGATCCATCGCGGGCTTCCAGTGCATCTGCTCGTCACTGGCTGACCACACGATTTTCTCGATGATGATGGGCGTCTGCTCCAGAACGGCCAGTCCCGGCAACGCATCCGGATTTGACGGTGCGGCCATCAAAACCTCCGTGAAGTCCTTCCCGGGACATTTATACCTTAGCGTATAGCCGAAGTGGAAGAACTGAACTTGTGCAGTCGCGAAGCGCATGATAAACCGGAAAGAGAGGTAGCCCGCTTGGCAAACGTATTAGCTATGGTGGATGATCTTTTCTTCCAGGCGAAGATTGTCGAAACTGCCCGCCATCTGGCAGTCGACTTGCGCATTTGTACCACTCCAGACGCATTGCTCACCGAAATCTCCAAGGCAACTCCTAAACTCGTGGTGGTGGACCTCAATTCGCGCAACCAGCCGCTTGAGGCCATCCAACGCATGCAAGCAGCAGCTCCGGATGTGCCCCTGGTTGGCTTTCTCTCACACGTCCAGACCGAACTGGCTGAGCAAGCCCACGCAGCCGGTTGCCGCGAAGTGATGCCGCGTTCGAAATTCACCAACGACCTGGCAACCATCCTTGCTCGCGGGAAATCCGAGTCGAAATGACAAAACATTTTTTTCTTTCCGCTGCACTCGCGGCGGCCACCATCGTCTCGTTGGCGCTTTCCAGCGCTCCCGCGATACAGGCTCAAGAAGGCTCGGATCCTGCAGCGGCGCTTTCGGCGGCTATCGTTGCCGCCTGTCGCGGCAATGAAACACAATTCTCAAATTATCTCACTGCGGACAGCGCCGCTGCTTTCCGCGTGCTGCCCGCTGAACAACGCACGGCTTTTTTGAAAAGGTTTTCGCTTTCTGATATGCCCGGCAAGCCGCTCAGTTCCACGGACCCGCAGAATCACGCCGTGCTTCTTTGCCAAACGCCGAGCGGCACGGTGCAATACCGCTTTGGCTCTGTGCGCGTCCATGAAAACCTCGCCTTCATTCCCGTCTCCGTAGTGGACGGTGAGCAAGCCGAGTTCGGACTCGTGCGTGAAAGCGGAGGATGGCGCCTTCTCTCCCTTGGGCTCGTTCTGCTCGATATTCCACAGCTCGCAAAGCAATGGATAGCGCAAGATCTGCGTGCCCGCGAAGACACTGCGATTGAAGGATTGCAGAATTTGGCTGCCGCGATTCAGACCTACAACCGTGCGTTCGGAAAGTTGCCGGAATCGCTTGCGGAGCTGGGTCCCGCGCCCAAAGGCCAGATCTCACCCGAGCAAGCGTCGCTCGTAAGTGCGGATATCGCTGCCGGCAAAGAGAATGGATATTTGTTTCGATTCCGCATCGTGCCGGATCCGTCCGGAAACGATACGAATTTCGAACTCGCTGCCACACCGGAATCCTACGAGAAGCTTCCCCGCCGCTCCTTCTTTCTTGACGCAGCCGGAAAAATTCACGCCGCCGACAAGCATGGCGCGGTGGCAACCTCCGACGATCCACTCATGGAAGGCGAAAAGACGCCCTAGCAAAACCGTTCCCTCAGGTATAATGGCCGCCAGATAGTTTGAGCTGACCGAAATTCCGAAGAGGAAGCGGATGTCACAATCAAAAGTTCTCGCCGATAGAATCTTTCCGGCAGAAGGTCTCGCCGCGGATGTCGTAAGGATTGCCGCTGCAAACATTTTGCTCGTGTTGTGCGCGCACATCGCGTTTCCTTTGCCTTGGACGCCCGTCCCCGTTACCGGCCAAACTTTCGGCGTTCTTCTCGTCGCCATCCTTCTAGGCTCCCGCCGCGGAGCGCTTACTCTCGGGTTGTATCTCTTGGAGGGATTGGCCGGCCGGCCCGTTTTTCAGCCCCTTGGCCAGCCGGGCCCTGCGCGGTTCCTCGGTCCCACCGCGGGTTATTTGCTGGCGTATCCGCCCGCGGCATTCGTTACAGGATGGTTGATGGAGCGCGGCGCCTCCGGCGCACGAACGCATTTTGCATCTCTCCGTGCAAGTGGCGCGAAACTTATCGGTGCGCTCGTTTCCGGCGAGGTAATAATTTTCGCGGGTGGTTGCGCTTGGCTTGCTCTGGTGACCGGATCCGGCTGGGCGAATTCCTTCCGCCTCGGCGCTCTGCCCTTCCTGCCCGGTGAGATTATCAAGATGGCGCTAATCGTGGCTGCCGTCGGCGGATTGGAATTCGCCCGGCCAAAAAATTCGAACTGACGGCTCGCGTTTCCTGGTTTTAGAGTTGGTTGCAGGGCTATATTTCCCGACTTTGACCTTTCAACATGTCCACGCAAATCACGCCCCAAAAGCCAACTCCCGAAGATGCTCTTCGCGCTGCAAACACCCGGTTTTATTCCGCTTTCGAATCCCTTGACATCGCTCAGATGGAAGCTGTCTGGGCTCACGACGACGAAGTGGAATGCGTGCACCCCGGCTGGGAGCTTTTGCTTGGCTGGGACGAAGTGCGCGAGCGCTGGGCTCGGCTCTTCGCAAACGCGCGGCGCGTCCGTATCGCTCTGAGTTCCGTCTGGATACGCATCGAAGGACGCGTCGGATGGGTAGCCTGCACCGAACACGTCACCACCGCGTTTGCCGATAGCTTTGACGATGCCATGGTTCAAGCCACCAACATCTTCGTGCTCCAGGAAGAGGGCTGGATGCTCGTAGCTCATCACGCCTCACCGCTTCCAAATCCCGCCCATTCCACAGTCCAGTAGCGCGCGTTTTTATTACCGGACACCAATTCGTCTGCATACCTCAAACTACGCCGGCATTAATTTCGCATGAATTCTGCGCGCCCCGGATTTCCTCGCTACTCCTGTACCTAAACCAGTACCGTGTGCTATTCTTTGTTCGTACTATTCGGCACTCACGCCGGAAGGTCCACACCGTTCGTACTTTTCATCGCAGCGGGCACGAGTCTCTATCGTATCTCTTCAGCCCTGGGCGAATGTGACCGTTTCCGTGAGCGCCAGGACGGACCCCAGCATGTCCACACCAGCAGCCGTACCGAAAACAGCAGAGATTCGCCTCGCGCATTCGCCCGACAGCGATGATGCTTTCATGTTTTACGCTCTGGCCACCGGCAAAGTCCGCTTGCCTGGTGTGAAATTCACCCACGTGCTGTCCGACATCGAATCGCTGAATCAGGCTGCCCGAAAAGAAGTCTATGACGTCACCGCCATCAGCTTTTACGCCTATCCATTCGTCGCTGACAAATATGTCCTGCTCGATTGCGGCGCCAGCTTTGGCGAAGGCTATGGTCCCATCGTCGTCGCCGGCCACCCGATTAAGAAAACGGATCTAGCCGGACGCAAAATTGCAATTCCTGGCGAGCTTACAACTTCGTATCTCGCCTTGAAGCTCTTCGAACCCAACGTCGAAACGGTGACCATGCCGTTCGATAAAATTCTCGCGGCCGTACAAGCCAAGGAAGTCGAAGCCGGCCTCTTGATTCACGAAGGCCAATTGCTTTTCTCCCAGATCGGACTCCACCGCGTCGTTGACCTCGGCCAATGGTGGCAGGAGATTACCGGACTTCCCTTGCCGCTTGGCGCAAATGCTGTTCGGCGCAAGCTGGGCCCCGATCTCGGGCGCCAGATCGGCCGTGTCATTCGCGAAAGCGTTTCCTTTGCTCTGGAACATCGCGAAGCCGCGCTGAATTATGCTCTGCAATTTGCGCGCGACATGGATCCGGTTTTGGCCGACAAATTCGTGGGAATGTACGTGAATCGCTGGACGCTGGATTATGGCGAAGAGGGACGCCGCGCCGTTCGCGAACTCCTCGCCCGGGGCGCCGCAGCCGGCATGGTTCCCAAGTCTGTCTCCATAGAATTTCTGACCAGCGACGTGAGTGAAACTCGATTGCGATCCGCATAAAGTTGTAAGTTCGTACCGCAGCGCGATTCCTTCCGGCCTCGTCGCCGCGTCCCCTGCTAGAATTCTTCTAGGATTATTTTGGCTGACATGAGGAACTTCATTCAACAGGGCTTGGCCCTCCGGGAATTATTGCGCGAACGCATCCTGATCCTGGATGGCGCGATGGGCACCATGCTGCAGCAGGCGAATCTCACTGCCGCGGATTTTGGCGGCCCGCAGCTCGAAGGCTGCAACGAGTACCTCGTCGTCAGCAAGCCGGAGGTTGTGCTTTCAATCCACCGGAAATATCTCCAGGCCGGCTCGGACATCATCGAAACAAACTCCTTCGGCAGCACCCCGGTCGTACTGGCGGAATATGGCCTCGGCGCGCGTGCGCGCGAAATCAGCCGCATAGCCGCCGAACTGGCGCGTCAAGCTGCTGACGAATTCTCGACCCCCGCAAAGCCGCGGTTCGTGGCTGGTTCCATGGGTCCCACCACAAAAGCCATCAGCGTCACCGGCGGCATCAATTTCGAACAGCTTCGAAATAATTACCACGATCAGGCGCGCGGCCTGATTGAAGGTGGCGCAGACCTTCTTCTCCTGGAAACTTGCCAGGACACTCGCAACATCAAGGCTGGCGTCCTCGCGATTCAGCAACTAAGTCATGAACTCGGCCAGCCGATTCCCCTGATGGTTTCCGTAACCATCGAGCCGATGGGAACCATGCTTGCCGGCCAGGGCATTGAGGCGCTGTGGTCCTCGCTCGACCACGTGGACTTGATTTCGCTGGGCCTCAATTGCGCCACCGGGCCGGAATTCATGACCGATCATGTTCGCACCTTGCATTCGCTCACCAGCGGCTTCGTGTCCTGCTACCCCAACGCCGGCCTGCCCAATGAAGAAGGCCTCTACCAGGAAACGCCCACGTCACTTGCGCAACAGCTCGAGCGTTTTGTCGATCGCGGCTGGCTGAACATCGTCGGCGGCTGCTGCGGCACCACCGAAAAACACATTCGCGCCATTGCTCAGATGGTCGAGAACAAGTCTCCGCGGCGCCCACCTGATTCGGCTCATCGCGCCGTGTATTCCGGGATCGAAATTATCGAGGCGGAAGAGAGCACGCGCCCGCTCGTGGTCGGCGAACGCACAAATGTGATCGGCTCGCGCCAATTCAAGAATCTCGTGGCCGCGGAACTGTGGGAGGAAGCCACCGAGATCGCGCGGCGGCAAGTGAAGAGCGGCGCGCATATCGTGGACGTCTGCTTGCAAAGCACCGACCGTGACGAAATCAACGACATCCCGCCGTTTTACGAACAGCTCATCCGCAAAATTAAAGCTCCCATCATGATCGACACTACCGATCCGCGCGCGGTCGAGCTCGCCCTCACTTATTGCCAGGGCAAGAGCATCATCAATTCGATTAACCTCGAAGATGGCGAAGAAAAATTCGAGCGCATCTGCCCGCTTGCTCGGTCCTACGGAGCCGCAATTATCGTTGGATGCATCGACGAAGATCCAGTGCAGGCGCAGGCATTCACTCGCGAACGCAAACTCGAAATCGCGGAACGCTCCTATCGCCTGCTTACCGAACGTTTTGCAATTCACGCGGAAAACATAATCTTCGATCCGCTGGTTTTTCCTTGCGGCACCGGCGACAAAAATTACATTGGCGGCGCGCTGGAAACAATCGAAGGCGTTCGCCTGATTAAAAAAGAAATCCCCTACGTGCGCACGGTGCTGGGGATTTCCAATGTTTCGTTCGGCTTGCCTCCCGGTGCGCGCGAGGTAGTGAACTCCGTCTTTCTGTATCATTGCACCAAAGCAGGCTTGGACCTCGCCATCGTCAATGCCGAGCGCATCGAGCGCTTCGGCTCCATTCCGGAGCCCGAAAGAAAGTTGGCCGAAGATCTTTTGTTCAACACCCCGCCCTCCTCGGTTCCCGAAGGTCACGCGCAAGCCGAACATTTGCGAAACGCTCCGCCTGATTGGCGCGAGCAAACGCCCGACCAGAAAGCCGCCATCAACCAATTTCATATCACTGCCATCACCGATCACTTCCGCGCATCCGGCTCGCGAAAAAAAGAACGCGCCGCCGACCTTCCGCTCGACGAACGCCTCGCGAACTACATTCTCGAAGGCTCCAAAGACGGCTTGGTTGACGATCTCAATCGCAAACGCGCCGAAGGAAATGCGCCGCTGGACATCATCAACGGTCCCTTAATGACCGGAATGGCGGAGGTCGGCCGCTTATTCAACAACAACGAGCTGATCGTCGCCGAAGTCCTGCAATCCGCCGAAGCCATGAAAGCCGCAGTCAGCCATCTCGAACAGTTCATGGAGAAAGCCGACACCGAGAAGCGTGCAAAAGTAATGCTGGCGACGGTGAAAGGCGACGTGCACGACATCGGCAAAAATCTCGTCGAGATCATCCTGAAAAATAACGGCTACGACGTGATTAACCTCGGCATCAAAGTTCCCCCCGAGGAATTGATCCGCGCCCATCGCGAGCACAACCCCGACGCCATCGGCCTCTCCGGCTTACTCGTGAAAAGCGCGCAGCAAATGGTCATCACTGCCGCGGACTTGCGCGAAGCTGGAATTGACGTGCCCTTGCTGGTCGGCGGCGCGGCGCTATCGGAAAAATTCACGCGGCTGAAAATTGCTCCGCAATACAGCACCGCCGTCTGCTACGCGAAGGACGCCATGACCGGCTTGCGCTTGATGAATCATCTGAGCGACCCCGCGCAACGCCAGGCAGTTCTGCGCGACAACACACATTCCGGAACCATCGCCGTGGAAGAAGCCGCGCCTCTCCCTCTTGGTTCCGCTGGAGAAGAGCGCTCGCCGCGAATTCGCACCGACATTCCAATTCCGCCCGTCGCTTATCTGGACCGCAAAGCCCGCTCCATTCCCGATCGAAATGAAATTTGGAGCTATATCAACCCCTTCATGATTTTCGGTCGTCACATGGGCTTTCGCGGGAATTTCGAGAAGGCGCTCAAAGAACGCGACCCGCGCGCGCTCGAACTCTTTCACAGCATGGAAGAAGTAAAACGCGAAGCTGAGTCGTTCATGAAAATTTCAGCCGTGTGGCAATTCTTCGAAGCCGAACGCGAGGGGAATTCTATCGCCTTGTTCGAGCCCGGAAAAGTTTCGCCTATCCACAGATTCCATTTTCAGCGCCAGCGCGTCGCCGACAAACTCTGCTTGAGCGATTACATCCTGCCCGCCGAGCCTGCTATCGCTGCTCAGAACGGCGCGGATAAACAAAATGTCCGCCGCGATCATCTCGCGCTCTTCGTCGTCACCGCGGGAGCCGGAGTGCGCGAACGCGCCGAAGAAGCCAAAACCGCCGGCCGTTATCTTTTCTCGCACGGTCTGCAAGCGCTCGCAATCGAAACCGCCGAAGCCTGCGCCGAATGGCTGCATCGCCGCATCCGCGAAGATTGGGGATTCCCTGACCCGCCCGCGTTGACCATGGCCGAGCGTTTCACTTCGCGCTATCGCGGCAAACGCTACAGCTTCGGTTATCCCGCCTGCCCCAACCTCGACGACCAAGCTGGCATTTGGATGCTCCTGCATCCGGAGGAAATCGGCGTGCACCTCACCGAAGGCATGATGATGGACCCCGAAGCCAGCGTCAGCGCCCTCGTCTTCCACCACCCCGATTGCACTTATTTCACCGTCGGCGACCAACCCGACCCGCAATAGCCGCACTTCCAAACATCTTGAGCAAACTCTTGCGGCGAGGCCGATAAATCAGCGTGCGGCCTACGGCAAAGGGATGCGATACAAGTTGCGGCGGGTGTTGTGGATGCTGTAGGCGTAAACGGACGGGCTAATGGCCGAATCCACGAACCGGGGAATCACCGCTGCACTTTTTGCGTTGGTGAAGTCCTCGATTTTTGTGATTCCAGCAGGAGGCAAGCTCGGAAGGCCCGAGTCGTGCAGCACCAGTAGCGGGAAGGTGGCATCGCGCGACACCGAGACGGTAACGTACATGAATTTTCCGGTGACATCCCAACTTGCCCTGCAATAGAGCAGGCAGAGCGGTACAGTCTTGCTTCCATCCGTTGCGATCGCACTAATCTGAGCCGTGTGCTCCTGGTCGGGACCCAGCCCGCCGGCGATGATCCACCGACCGTCCGGCGACACCGCATACACATCGAACACCCGTTGCGGGGAAATCTTGCGGCGGCTCGTTCCATCCGCTTTCATGCGATAGAGAAAATTTGCTCCGCCTTCGATGGCGCGGAACACCAGATCGCCATCGGGCAGGAAAAACGGGGAATCCTCAATCGCCGTGGAAGAAATATGCACCGGGGAGGAGCGACGACTCGTTGGCGCGACCCAGAGACCGGAACGGCCGCTCTGGTCGTTCATCGTGAATGCGACTTCTTTTCCATCACGAGAGACTGAGTAGTCTCCCATGGAATAACCGGGCAGGACCCTCTCCACTTTTCCGCCCGTCAGATCCTTAACCCACAGCTCGTCACCGCGCGTTTGTCCGTTCGTCATCAAGAAATAGAGACTTTTTCCATCAGACGAGAAGGACGCATGGTCCGCATTTCCTTCGGACGAGATTTGATGCTCGCCGTCCTTGTCGTGCAGCCACACTGTGCTGTCCTCTGAGCCGACCGAGGTAATTAGCGATTTGCCGTCCGCGGACATCGCAATGCCTTCCTGGGAAGTCGGGCCCGGAGTCACCTGCTCAGGGTCTCCGCTCGGAAAATGTTGCCGCCAGATGTGGGATTTGTCACTTTTCGTCACCGTGAGGTACACCCATTGGCCGTCGGGCGACCACGCGCCAGAAGTGCAAAGACCGTCGAGGGGACCCACGACGCGCGCGTTGCCAGTTTCCTGGAAAGGAACCACACGGCACGGGAGAAAATCTCCGCGAGAGCCCATCTCCACCACCAGCACCCATCGCCCATCAGGGGACAGATAGGAATGATGGATCATGCCGCGCTCGCCGGGAGGCGCGTACACTTCGCGCCGCTGCCCTCGTCCTTCGTCGGTGGTCACCAGCACCATGTGCAATCCTTCCTTGATCTCAGAAAAAAGCAGCCGCTTTCCATTGTCGATCCAGGTCAAGGACGATGCGTTTGGAAGCATTATGTGTGGCTCGCCGCCGAGAACCGGAACTTCCCACACGGTCCACGGTATGGCGGTGCCATAGGCAATGAGCGAGTTGTCGGCGGAGAAGACTGGGTTTAATTTCTGCAAGGCGTCATGCGTGAGCTCGACGGGCTGGCCATCGGGCAGGAACTTCACGCAAATTTGTCCCGCGCCGTAGAATGAACCAGTCCCGCGGATGAACGCGAGCATCCGTCCATCCGGCGAGAGCGCCGGGTACACCGCGGAGTCCGTGAAAAAAGTTAGCTGCTCCCAATCCTTGCTCGCAGGAGGACTACTCCGAGACGAGCGATGCAGGAACAATGTTCCTGCCGCTACCGCCAGCACAAGAATTGCAGCCGCGGCGTAGTAGTAGGCTCTTTTTCCCGCGCCCTTCGGCATCACGCCCGAAGCCACAGCCTGTGATTCTGCCGTGACCTGTTCCGCTTTTTGTGCGGATGACGCATGCGAGCGGCCCGACGTGCTGTCGCGTTTCAGCCTCTGTAATTCTGCTCGCACGTCCGACGCGTGCTGGTAACGCAGATTGCGGTCTTTCTCCATCGCCCGGTCGATAATTTCTTCCAGCTTCGCCGGCAGATCGGGATTCAGGCGCACGGCTGTGACCGGCTCTCGATTCAGGATAGCGTCGAAAATGACCCCGGAAGTATCTCCGCGAAATGGCAAAACGCCCGTGGCCATCTCGTATAACACCACGCCGAACGAAAAGAGATCCGTGCGCGGATCCAGTTGCTCGCCTCGCACTTGTTCCGGCGACATATAAGCCACTGTGCCCAGTGCTGTGCCCGGGCTTGTCAGGAATTCATCCGCAGTTGCGGTGGGCAGCGCGGAAACGCCGGGACCTTCGCCGCCGGAGCTTTGCTTGGCTAAACCGAAATCCAGAATCTTGGCATGCCCGCGCGCGGTGACGAAAATGTTTGCAGGCTTGATGTCGCGGTGCACGATTCCTTTGGCGTGCGCCGCATCCAGCGCGTCCGCGATTTCAATCCCCAACTCCACAATTTGTTCTAGAGGCAGCGGCTTGCCGGAGATGCGCTGTTTCAGCGTCTCGCCTTCCAGAAATTCCATGGCAATGAATTGCTGGCCGTCTTGCTCGCCGATGTCGTAAATCGTGCAGATGTTCGGATGATTTAACGCCGATGCCGCCTGCGCTTCCCGCCGGAACCGTTCGAGAGCGCCCGGGTCGTGGGACATCTCGCTAGGCAGGAATTTCAAACTGACTGCGCGATGCAGCCGCGTGTCCTCCGCTTTATAGACCACGCCCATCCCGCCCCCGCCCAGCTTTTCGACAATGCGATAGTGGGAGATTGTCCGGCCGATGAAAGAGGAGGAGTCCGTCACTTTACGCGCATCTTAAGGTCTTATGAGACGCCAAGTCAACGAAGCCACGCTGCTTCCAAACCAGCATGGATAGAAACAATCTTGCCATGCAGGGCTAACACCCGTTGCAATGGTTAATTCGTCGCCCGAAGTCTTGAGCAAAGGAACATGCAAAATCGCGAGCGTGTGTAGGTTATTTCTGGTGCTGCGCTGTTCTGCCGTTGCCGTCCGCCGAGTGCGCCATGATAGATCGCAGCACCGATTCGAACTTGGCTGCATTAGCGGCCTGTGCCGCGGAAGCGACCTTTTCGTTCGTAGGCAATGCGGAAATGGACAATGTCTTCGAACTCCGCGCGGAAATGTATTCTCTTCGGGAATCGCTTTCCAGAGCGCGGTATATTCCTGCCTTCAGGTGTTCGAACACCTGCTCGGCGTCCGCCGACGCCTCAATCACCTCAAACTTATATTCTTCGCTAAGCCGGTCGAACTCCGCCATCAGCGCCGTCTGATAATTGCAAAAGCAGTCGAACATATCCCGCCCCGGATAAAGATCCATCCCCGACTCCCAATAGTCGAACCCTCGCGAGAAAACAACGCGGGGAATCAGCTGGCCGATGCTGAGCCGCAAATAGAATGTCGCATCCGGCTTCAACGCCACGCTGTAAATGCTGCGAATCCATTTTGAGTCCATTCCGCGAACGAAGGCCCTCGCCATCAGCGAATAAACGTACCGGTCGGTCAGTACGATGAACCCGGACCGCAGCGCCGGAACAATCTCGTTCTCTAAACGATCGATAAAATCCGTCGCGTAAAAAAGGCTTTGCGTCACGCGTCCCAGGTTATTTCCTTCTTTCGCGCGCCGGAGCCCTTCACCCGCCAGCGTCGAGCGCGCCATGCCCGTGTCCAGCACCGCATGTCCCAGCTCTTCGAGCCATGGCTTCAACAGATCGATCTGCGTCGTTCGCCCAACGCCATCGGTCCCTTCAATCACGATCAGCTTGCCGCTCAGATCGGAAATTCGCATCCCCGGGAGAAGCTTTCCATATGTCTGCCTCATCGTTGTACCCTCACGTTCACCGCTTTCTCGAGTTGGGTTTTTACGATTTGTCTCACTTGCGTTTGCTGCACTTCGATGGGCAACGTGGCGTCAATCACCGTCAGTCCAAATTCGCTAACCATTTTCTCGTATTCCTTCAGTATCAAACCTTGAAAGAGGCGGAAACTTTCTTCGGGGTCATCGCTCAAGTCCAAATCCATCCCCGCTTCGTAATATTTAAGTTCATCGCGCCCATCCATCAGCCGCCCGATGGCGGTCTCCAGCGGCACTCGGAAGTAAAAAGCCACCGTGGGCTTTACCGCAAATCCATAAAGCTCGCGAACCCACTCGCGATCCATTCCGCGTGCCACGTCCCGCGCGAACGCCGTATAGATGTAGCGGTCGCACAGCACCACCGCGCCCGCTTTCAACAGCGGCAGAATGCTTTTCTCCGTCCGGTCGGCGAAATCGGTGGCGTGAATCAGCGAAAACGTCGCCGCCGTCAGCATCTTCTTTTTCTTTCCGAACTTCGTCGTGTCTTTCACCAACGGAGAAGAATTCCACTCGCTGAACACCACCCCATAGCCTTTCGATTCAAGCCATTTGTGCAGCAAGCTTAGTTGCGTGGATTTTCCCGACCCGTCGATGCCTTCAACGATGAATAATCGTCCGGGAAATCCATCATCGCCACGCGGCTGAGTCTCCCGCTCAGCGGAGCGGACCGGCAAAAACACCTCGAAAGTTCCCAATCGGTTGCCAGAAGTAATCTCCATTGCCCTCTCTCGACGCAGATCTACGCTTCAATCGGTTTTCTAGATCGCTCCAGGCTCTGAGTTCCCGGAGCGACCCAATAAAATCCTTCATCTAGTCGCCGTTTGCAGCAACATTCTCAAATCCCTGTATCGAACTGGAGACTAGGACCCCGGTCTAGGCAAGTAATTTTGGACAGATATTTTCACTTTGAGTCTCACCTTGCGGATATACACGTTCGCAAGAAGCCGTTCGTCGCAAGCCATCCCAGAGGGGTGCAATTGGGCACCGCGCAAATTAGTTTCCCGCGCCTGCAGCTCCAGAATGTTGCAGAATGTATTGCAAGAGGGAGCGGAAATGGGGAATCATCGCCCTCTGCAACCGGTTCCAACCCAGCCTGATTCGCCGCAGGAAGACGCGCCGAGTCCGATCTCAGGCGCAATACAGTTCCATTCCTTGGCAGGTCGAACGCGACCGCTCGGGCAAGATTCCGCCGATTATTGCTCGCGACGGTGCAGGGGGATTACATGACCGAGGCCGCGACAAAACAGATAGGCCAAGTCGTCGACGGGAAATTCCGCCTTGGCCAATTTGTCGGCGGAAATGACCGCAGCTCCGTATTTCTGGTTGATTACGACGGCCAGGAAGTCCCCAAAGCCGCAATCAAGCTAATCCCGGCCGATTCAGTTGACGCCCCGGCCCAACTCGCCCGCTGGAAACAAGCCGCAAAGCTTTCTCATCCCCACTTGATCCGCCTCCTGCAAATGGGCCGCTGCGAGCTGGATCACACGCCGATGCTCTACGTGGTGATGGAATACGCCGAAGAGAACTTGTCCCAGGTAGTTGCCCGCAGGCCGCTCTCTCCTGCGGAAGCGCGTGACATTCTCGGCCCTGTGGCTGACGCGCTCGCCTATGTTCACTCCAAGGGCTTCGTTCATTGCCGCCTGAAACCCGCCAACATCATGGCCGATGACGATCTTCTCAAAATTTCGAGCGATGGACTCTGTCGCATTGGCGAATACAGCGGCAGCTTGGGAAAGCCCGGCGCCTACGATCCTCCCGAAGCAGCCGGTGGAAGAATTTCTCCGGCTGGCGATGTCTGGTCGCTCGGAATGACTTTGGCCGAAGTTTTGACCCAGCGCTTACCCGCGTGGGAGCGAACCAATCAGGCCGAGCCGTCGCTGCCATCCAACCTGCCACCGGAGATCCTCGATTTGGCGCGCCACTGTTTGCGACGCGACCCGCAATTGCGCTGGACCGTTGCGGACATCGCCGCGCGCCTGCAACAAAATTCACCCACACCGCCAAAACAGATCACTCCCAGCCCGCAAACTTCGTTTGCCAACCCGCGTGCCATTGGCGGAGTAGTGCTAGCCGGTGTGGCGTTGGTGGCGATCCTGGGAGGATTTCTGCTCTTTAGGACCCACTCACAAAATCAGCCTGCTGCTTCCGTCGCTGTCGAGCAGCCACCAGCCCAGCCGGCACTCCAGACAAAAGTTTCGCCGCAAGCTCAGCCGCCAGCGCAGTCAAGAGCTCAGTCGTCGGTTCCTGCAAAAGTTCAGCCAAAACCAGAGAACAAGCCAGTGCTGTCCGCCAAATCGGCCTCACCCGTTCGGACGCCGCAACAAGCTCCGCCCGTCGCGAAACCGGCTCCGCAGCCCGTGGCAAATTCCGTGCAAAAGCCCAGCGAGAAAAAACCGCCCGCGAGCAATCCTGCTCCATCACCAATCCCAGTTCAATCCGCCGCGCCCGCCACAACATCCGCCAGCGGTGTTGTCCGCGGCAAAGTCCTTCAGCAAATCCTGCCCGACGCGCCGCAGAAGGCCCGAGACACGATTCGAGGCAAAGTAAGAATCAGCGTCAAAGTTCACGTAAACGAATCAGGCAACGTAACCGAAGCATTGTTCGATTCCCCGGGCCCCAGCCCGTATTTCGCCGACCGCACGCTGGTTGCCGCGCAACTTTGGAAATTTTCCCCCGCGAAAATCGACGGCCGCAGCGTGCCAAGCGACTGGCTCCTGCGTTTCGAGATCGACCCTGCCGCCATCAACGTCTATCCCAGAGAAATCGCTCCATAGCGGTACGACGAGCACGGCTTAGGCCGAGCGCGAGCTTCAGCCCCATTGCTCTTTTTCAAGTTGTTTATAATCTTACAGTTATAGACAAATCCGCAAGTACCCCAAACCTGCTGTGAGCGCATCTTATCTATAGGGCCGAAATGCTGTTCTTCGGCTCGCGACTCTGGTCCGCGACAATAGCGGCGCTATCAAGCAGTTGAAACTCTCAGATCCTGGGAGAAGGGATAAAACGAATGCGAAACTTAAAGATGGGGAAAAACTCGATAACGAAGCACTCTATAGCCTTGGGAGCGATGCTTGGTCTTGCTCTCGGCATGATCGCCGGACCGACACTGGCCGCACCGCACAAGCCCAACACTTCAACCGATGTCCCAGTGAAAATGGTCGTGACGGTGAAGCCGCACCGCGGCGCAGAAGTGCCAGTGGTCGCAGAAGCTGACGTGAAAGTGTATCAGCGTGACCTGCAAAATAAAGTGACCAGCTGGATCCCGCTTCAGGGAGACCGTGCCGGATTGCAGCTTTTCATTTTGATCGACGACAATTCCAGAGACAGCCTCAGCTTGCAATTCAGCAGCATCGCGAAATTTATCGACGAACAACCGGCTAGCACAGCCATCGCCGTGGGTTATATGCACAACGGCATGGTCACCACCGCCCAAGCCCTTACGACGGACCACGCCCTGGCCCAAAAAGCGTTGCGCTTGCCCATCGGCGCTTCGGCGGGATATACCAGCCCGTACTTGGCGCTGTCCGACCTGATGAAGAAATGGCCGGAGACCCAAGACCGCCGCGAAATCTTGATGTTCACCAACGGGATCGATCCTCTCGGCGGCGGATCTTCGAATGATCCATTCACCAACCCCTACCTCGATGAGGCTTTGAATCGCGCCCAACGAGGAGGCTTCATCGTCTATTCAATTTATACTCCCGGAGCAGGCGTTGCCGGCCGTAGTGGTTTCCGTACAAACCTGGCGCAGTCTGGCTTGGATCTGCTTGCTCAAAAGACAGGTGGCGAGACCTACTACCTCGGTCTCGGCGCTTCGGTTGATTTCACTCCCTACTTGCAGGATGTAAGCTACAACCTGAAGCACCAGTACGAGCTTACTTTCCTCGCCAAGGGCGCCAACAAGCCGAGTCTTGAGCCCGTAAAAGTAAAAACAGAAATGCCAAACATGGGCCTGAGAACTGCGGAAAACGGCTACGTCGGAACCGGTATCTAACGCCAACCAGCGCACCGGCGCAGCAGCTAAAAACTGCTGCGCTGGCTAGCGCAGGTACAAAATTAACCAGATCGGGCGAGCCCGGTCGTGTTTTGTTGCCCTGTTTTTTCGCCCCTCGATTCTCGAATCTCGCATTTAGATTTCCGCCGTTCGGTTGCATTTCCTTGCTTCCCACGCCCAATTCTGATTACATTCTGAGTTTGCTTTATAAGGACCGAGGGTGGCTGATGGAGGCTGTTCGAATCGAAAAGGTGGCTGCTGGATGCGCTGAGGGCGCTTTCCTAACCGGCTGCGCCGGAATTAGGAATCGTGCCGTCGTCTCACCCAAGGAGGGTTTGGTCGAGGCTGGCGCCGAGCAATCGCGCGACAAGTCTTGGTCCGCCCGCGCGAGAATGCCACAATCACAGGTACAACCATCCAGCGAATCCAGCCATTTTTGCAGCAAGTTAAATCGCCAAACTCCAGAAGTAGAAATCACTCTAAACCCCAGAAAACAAAGAACCGCGAACTGCTCAAATCGCCAAAAAATCAAATTCTGCGAGGTTCGAAATTCGAGCCTGATTTTGGCTCAAAACTCACCCATTTCTAATCGAGAACTCTTGGAATTAGAAATTCCGCAACGTGCTGAAAACAAACACCGAGGGCCCGTTCTAATCGAGAACTTTGAACCAAACCATTGCTCCAATTTCCGGGCTTATGTAGCGGCCGCCTTTAGGCCGGCGCAGTTTCCTCGCCAGTCCTCAGAACAGGCGGGACAATCATGAGCGCCGCCCCCGGCCTCTACCTTTCCAGCACGGGAAGCTATCCGCGCATCGGCGATTCCCCGGAATTGCAGCTCCTGCGGCGAACCATCGTCGCGCTCGACCGAGGCGACCGTTCCACCGCCGATCTCCTCGACGTACAGAACGACGTAACCCGCTTCGTCATCGCCGAACAGGTGAAAGCCGGCCTTGACGTCGTCACCGACGGGCTGATTCGCTGGTACGATCCCATTTCTCACTCGGCCGGCAAACTCGACAACATTCAAATCAAAGGGCTCGTTCGCTTCTTCGATACCAACACCTATTTTCGCCAGCCCGTCTTCACCGGAACGCCGCTCAAACGCGGACATCTTGCCGCCGGTGATTACAGCTTCGCGCGAAACGCCCTCGGCCATTTGCCTACGCCAGCCGGCAAGGCTGGGAAGCTCAGCATCAAGCCTGTGCTGACTGGCCCCTACACGCTCGCAAAATTTTCGCTTGGCGAACAGCACGCCAATGGCTCATCCGGTCCGTTCGCCGCTCTCGAAGACCGCGCTCAAGCCTATTCGGAGATTCTTGCTCTCGAGATCGAGACGCTCGCGCAATTGGGCGCCGAGTTAATTCAAGTGGACGAGCCTGCCGCCATCAAGTACCCCAATGACTGGGCGATTTTCGAGGCTTCGCTCGCTCCGCTTATAAAAGCGCGCGACAATTTTACGAAGAGCGGACGCAAACTCGAGTTGGCTCTCTACGTTTACTTCCATGATTGCGCGCCGTTCTACGAAAAACTGGTTGCTCTGCCCGTGGACATCGTCGGCCTGGATTTCACTTACTACCCGAAACTCGTGGATATGATTGCCGCAAAAGGATCTCCGAAAGCGCTCGGACTCGGCCTCGTGGACGGCCGCAACACGCGGCTGGAAGATCCCGCGCACATCGCGCGCCAAATTGAACGCATCCTACCGAAAATAAAAGGCGAACGCGCCTTCCTCGGAACTTCATCCGGTCTCGAATATCTTCCGCGCGATCGCGCATTCGCCAAACTCGAATTGCTCTCAAAAGTTCGTTCTGAGCTAAAGGGCGGCCGCCCATGAGCCGTGAAAAATTGGAAAAGCTCGGCCTGAAGTTGCCGCTCTTTCCCACCACTTCGGTTGGCAGCTTCCCCAAGCCCGATTATCTGGTGAGAGCCCGCTCAGAATTTACGAAGGGCCAGATTCCGGAAAAAGATCTTCACGACCTGGAACGCAAGGCCACCGCTTTTTGGATCGAGCAGCAGGAAAAACTCGGCCTGGACGTCCTGGTGGACGGCGAAATGTACCGCGGAGACATGGTCGCCTATTTCGCCGAGCGGCTGCCTGGATTCGCAACCAGCGGCTTGGTTCGCAGCTATGGAAATCGCTACTACCACAAACCTGTAATTGCCGGTGAAGTTGGTTGGCGCGGCCCGGTCACCGTTGACTGGTGGAAATACGCTCAAAGCCTCACCAAGAAGCCGGTCAAGGGCATGCTCACCGGCGCCTACACCATCATGGACTGGAGCTTCAACGAGTTTTACCCCGATCGCCGCGCAACTGCCTTTGCGCTGGCGAAAGTAATCCGCCAGGAAGTGGAAGCGTTGATCGCTGCAGGCTGCAGAATCATTCAAATCGACGAGCCCGCGCTCTCCGTGCGCCCCGAAGAATTGCCCATCGCCATCGAAGCCATGGAATTCACCACCAAGGGCCAGGACGCCTATTTCATTACCCACGCTTGCTACGGTGAGTTCGAAAATATCTATCCCGGCATGCTCGATCTGGCTGTGGATAATTTCGATCTGGAAATGTCCAATAGGGACCTGGATCTGCTCGAACTTTTCCGCCGCCATCCGTTCACGAAAGACATTAGCTTCGGAGTGGTGGACGTGCACTCCCACACGAACGACAGCGCAGGGGCCGTGCGCGAAAGAGTCGAGCAGGCTCTGACCATTCTCCCCAAAGAGCGGGTGTGGGTGGACCCCGACTGCGGGTTAAAAACTCGCACCGTTGAAGAGGCCGTCGAAAAGCTGCGCTCTTGTGTCACCGCCGCCAAATCGTTTCGCAACGCTTCCGCAACCGAGAAGAAATCGTGATCGCCGACCCGCGTCTTCCTGAAATCGTTCAGCCGCCCGCGGGATTGATGCGAAAAAAGCGGCCTGTCTATGTTTGGATCGGCCTCGCGCTTTTGCTCGGAGCCTTTATTGCGCTGCTTCTAATTGTTTTCGCGTCCGACTAGCTGATATGAAACTGCACGGGGGCTGAATGCAACGCGTCCTTTCGACATATCGTTACATCCATCAGCCGCTCGGCCCCGCATTGCTGGCCGAGATTTCTCACGCGGGAGTCGCCGGCGTTGAGATTTTCTGCGCGCCCCAGCATTTCACCTATCGCGAGCCGCAAGCCGTGCGAGAACTCGCCGAGGCGCTCGGCGAATATCATCTGGAGGTACACGCTCTCCATTCGCCCACCGAGCGCGATCTTTCGCCGGGACGCGAAAGCGGAGTGCCCATTTCCATTTCTGACACGGAGCGCATCCGCCGGCTCGACGCGGTAGATGAGGTAAAGCGGGCGCTCGAAGTGGCCGAGCGAATTCCCTTCCGCTATCTGGTTCAGCATATGGGACACGGTCGCCAAAGCGCAGACCCCCGCAAGCTCGATGCAGCCTTCAGTTCACTGGAACAACTTTCGATTTTCGCGAAGGCGCGCGGAGTAACGATTGCGCTGGAAAATACGCCCGATGAGCTGGGCGCACCGGCTTCGCTGCAGCACTTCATTGCCGATACGCACTTGCATGATTTGCGGCTTTGCTTCGACACCGGCCACGCGCATATCGAAGAGGGCGTCGAAGTAGGTTTTGACGCCATGCGCGAACGCGTGGTGACCGCGCACATTCACGACAATCACGGCGAAAAGGACGAGCATCTGCTCCCCTACGAAGGCAACATCGATTGGGAGGCTGGCCTTGCTGCGCTCGCGAACGCTCCGCAGTCGGTTGCGCTCGTCCTGGAATTGAAGGAGCAGCCCGGCGGAGGTCCCACGCTCGATCAAATTCGCGCGACGTTTGATAAGCTGGAAAAGAATTTCGAGAAAAAGCGGCCACGCTCTTAGATCTTGGCCATTAAAAATAATTCATAGGGAGGTAAATGACTCAGGATAAGCAGCCGGCTACAACCATCATCACCATCGAAGACGCCGGCAAACATGTCGGCAGCACCGTCACAATTCGAGGTTGGCTCTATAACCAGCGCGAATCGGGCAAACTCCTTTTCCCCATTTTTCGCGATGGGACGGGTGTGATTCAAGGCGTAGTGTCGCTGAAAGAACATGCCGAAGCCTTCAACGCCCTCAAGGGCCTCCCCCAAGAATCCAGCGTGATTGTCACCGGCACGATTCGCGCCGAAGCGCGCGCAACGGGCGGGTTTGAGATGCACGTCAGCAACGTGGAAGTCGTGCAGCGAGTATCCGATTCAGAACCATACCCGATCCAACTAAAAGAGCACGGCGTGGATTTTCTCCTGGATCGCCGCCATCTGTGGATTCGCACCCCGCGGCAGGCCGCCATTCTGCGCATACGAGCAGAGGCAGAGCTCAGTGCGCGAATTTATATGGACAGCCAAGGCTACACGCTCACCGACGCGCCCATATTTACTCCCGCAGCCTGCGAAGGAACATCCACGCTTTTCGAAGTGAATTACATTGACGATCAGAAAGCGTATCTGACGCAATCCGGCCAGCTCTACGTGGAAGCGACCGCTGCAGCGCTGGGCAAGGTGTACACATTCGGGCCAACCTTTCGCGCCGAGAAATCTAAAACTCGCCGCCATTTGACCGAATTCTGGATGCTCGAGCCCGAAGCCTCATTCGCGCACCTGGAGGATATGGTCCAACTCGGCGAGGGGCTGGTAAGCGCCGTGGTGCAATCCGTGGTTAAAAATCGTACTCGCGAACTGGAAACGATTCAGCGCGACATTTCGAAGCTGGAAAAGATCGTCCCGCCCTTTCCCCGCGTCAGTTACGACGACGCGATCAAGGTTTTGCAGAAAGCTGGCAACCCTGCCAAGTGGGGCGACGACTTCGGCGGAGATGAGGAAACGATTCTCTCCAAGGAATTCGAGAAACCGGTGATCATTCACCGTTATCCCGCCGCCATGAAGGCCTTTTATATGGCCACGGATGAGCAGCGCCCGGATCTTTCGCTGAGCTTCGACATGATCGCTCCGGAAGGCTACGGCGAAATTATCGGCGGCGGCGAGCGCCTGGCAAATTATGACACGCTGGTTAAACGCCTTCGCGAGCACAACTTACCCGAGGAAGCATTTCAGTGGTATCTCGACTTGCGCCGTTACGGCAGCGTGCCCCACGCGGGGTTTGGGCTTGGCCTGGAACGTACCGTGGCCTGGATTTGCGGAACGGAGCACATCCGCGAAGTGATTCCCTTCCCTCGGATGCTCTATCGCGTCTATCCTTAATGCTCCTTCGCCCTGAAACCGAGGGCGCGAAAGACACAACAAAATGCCAGACAAAATAAGAATCATCGGTGTGCCGATGGACTTGGGCCAGAGCCGCCGCGGTGTGGACATGGGTCCCTCAGCGTTGCGCGTCGCTGGATTGCAGGCGCGGCTGAAGCAGCTTGGTCGTCAGGTAGAAGACATCGGCAACGTAGTAGTCCCTCAGCCCGAGGAAAAACCCTACGGCGAAAAACGCGCCAGATACCTCGACGAGATTGCCGAAGCCTGTAAAGGCCTGGCGGACATGGTGAAGAAAACGCTGGACGAGGACCTGGTGCCGGTGGTGCTCGGTGGCGACCATTCCATTGCAGTCGGAACGACCGCCGGTACCGCAGCCCATTTCAACAAGCAATCCAAGCGCATCGGAGTGATTTGGCTGGATGCCCACGGCGATATGAACACGCCGGAATCCTCGCCTTCCGGAAACGTTCACGGCATGCCGCTCGCTGCCATTATGGGTTACGGTCCTCCGGAGCTTACCGAACTCGCCGGCATCAAGCCCATGGTCGAACCGCGCAATGTGGCATTAGTCGGCATCCGCGATCTGGACGCGAAAGAGCGCCGCCTGGTGAAAGAATCGGGCGTTCATATTTTCACCATGCGCGATATTGATGAACGCGGAATGCGCGAGGTGATGGCCGACGCGTTGCGATTCGCCAGCGACGACACTGCGGGGATTTCGGTGAGCCTCGACATGGATTTTGTGGATCCGACAGACGCTCCCGGCGTGGGAACGCCCGTTCGCGGTGGCGTTACCTACCGCGAAGCCCACCTCGCTCTGGAAATGATTGCGGACAGCCGCTCGATGGTCTCCTTTGAGCTGGTGGAAATTAATCCGGTGATCGACTTGCACAACATGACCGCGCTTCTGGGCGTCGAACTCCTTTTGTCGGGCCTGGGAAAGAAAATTTTGTGATTTCTATGCGTATTCTTTATTCAATCATTCGGGCCCCCCAATGATTTCCCGGAAACGCTTGCGTATTGGCGTGCTCTTCGGCGGGCGGTCGGGTGAGCATGAAGTCTCGCTGGCTTCCGCGGCCTCCGTAATTCGCGCGCTGGATCCGGAAAAATACGAAGCTGTGCCGATCGGCATTTCGAAAGACGGCCGATGGCTCTTGGGCCGTGGCGCGCACGATATGCTCGCGGAAGTTTTGAAGTCGGGCGACCGCGTGATTCTCCCCTCCGATCCCACGGCTGCCACGCTCGTACCGCTGGTGCCCGCTGCCGGGCGACCGAGCGTAATGGTGGATGTCATGTTTCCAATCATCCACGGCACTTTTGGTGAAGACGGCACCATACAGGGGCTAATGGAGCTTGCCGGACTGCCGTACGTGGGCGCCGGCGTCCTGGCTTCCGCCGTGGGCATGGACAAGGATGTGCAGAAGCGGCTGTTCGAACAAGCTGGATTGCCGGTTGTCCCGTTTATGGTTGTGCGACGCTCGGAATGGGAGCACAAGCGTGCGGCGGCACTGAAGGCAATCAAGAAGAAATTCCGTTTTCCATTCTTCGTGAAGCCGGCCACGCTGGGTTCTTCGGTGGGAATGACGCGGGTGAAAGCAGCGAACGAGATTTCTGCCGCGATGGATCTGGCGGCGGAATTTGCGCTGAAAATTGTTATCGAGCGCGGCATTGTGGGCCGCGAAATCGAAGTTGCCGTGCTGGGCAACGACGATTTGCGCGCTTCGACTCCCGGCGAGATTGTTCCTCATCGCGAATACTACGACTACACCGCAAAGTACCTGGAGGGTGGAACAAGTTTATTGATTCCTGCTCCGCTGACCAAAAAGCAGGTGGGTGTCTTTCAGGATTACGCCGTGCAGGCGTTTCGGGCAATTGACGGCTGCGGGATGGCGCGTTGTGATTTCTTCCTCGAGCGCCGCACGGGCAAAATATACGTCAACGAGCTGAATACCATCCCCGGTTTTACGTCCATCAGTATGTATCCAAAACTGTGGGAAGCTTCCGGCCTGCCCTATATGCAATTAATTGACCGGCTTATAGACCTCGCGCTTGAGCTGCATGCTGAAAAGGCCCGCACAAAATATTCCATCGATCTTCCGGAAGGCGCTGGCGGGGCTCTCGACGCGTAATCTTTTCCCCTCTGCTGACGTATCAATTTGAGGACCCTCCCCTTGACAGACAGAAGTCAGGCTAATTAAACTAACTAGTTAGTTAAAGAACTCCTTTTCAGCGAGATCGAACGAAATATGCGAACCGGACGCAAAAAGGTTGAAAACCCGTTAATCGCCCGCCGCATTTTAGCCGCGGCGGAAGAGCACTTTGCCGCACAAGGCATGGCTGGCGCGCGAACGGAGGAAATTGCCGCGGCCGCCCATGCGAATAAGGCCATGCTCTACTATTACTTTGGGGACAAGCGGCGCCTGCACCGCGCCGTGATGGAAAATCTTCTACGCCAACTTCGTAACATCACCTTTGGGGCCGCAGCGGCCAAGTCCAGTTCACGCGATCGCCTGATCGCCTGGGTGAACGGATATTTTGACTTTCTCGCTTCGCATCCGAACTATCCGCGTCTGGTTCAACGCGAGGTGATGGAGACCTCCAAGATCGAATGGATCGTCCGCGAATACTTCCGCCCGTTTCACAAGCGGCTTACCAGCTTGATCGCAGACGGTGTGGCATCCGGCGAATTCCGCAAAGTGGACGCGCATCAGACTGTGTTTACGCTGATAGGTATGACCGTATTTTATTTCGCCTCCGCTCCGGTAATGAGCCGGGTCGTAGGCCACGATTTTCTTTCCGCGCAAGCACTGAAAATACGGAAAAGCGCACTTCTTGACTTCGTGGAACACGGATTAATGCGCAGACAAACGAGGTCCCGATGACTGGCCGAAAATTCCTTTCATTTATCGCAGTGATATTGCTGATTACCGCCGTGGTGTATTACTTCACAACTCCGAGCGGAAAGTACATCCCCTTAACCGGCGTTATCGACGGCAACGAAGTGGTGGTGAGCCCGCAGATCACTGGGCGGATCGTCAATTTGACGGTGGACGAGGGATCGGTAGTGAAGGCGGGCGATCTGATCGCGGAGCTCGATTCGAAGGAACTGCAAGCAACTCTTTCCGCGGCGAAGGCTAACGTTGACAGCCTGGAAGAGCAGGTCAACGAGGCTAACCACAATTATTCATGGACGAACGGTCAGACGGATGCATCGGTGACGGAGGCCGAGGCCCGCGTGGCGTCCGCCAAGGCGCAACTCGGACCGACGCGCGCGCAACTTGGTCGCGACCAGGACGACTTGAAACGCATGCAGCAATTGTTCGATAAAGGAGAGGTTTCAGCGCAAGACCGCGACCATGCCGAGGCCGCGGTAAAAATTTCGCAAGCTAGTGTGGAAATGCTGGAAGAAGCGGTGAAGGCCGCTGCTGCGACCCAGACCGTCGCGCAGGAAAACCGCAAGCAGGTGGCCGCGCGAGAGAGCGCCGTAAACACCACAATCGCGCAGCTGGAGCAAGCGCGCGCAACAGCAGCGCAAGTATCGGCGCAACTCGGTTATACAAAAATTTACGCGCCGATTGACGGGATCGTCTCTGTGCGTGTGGCCAGACAGGGAGAAGTTGTAGCGCAAGGATCGCCGATCGTGGTGATCGTCGACGTGGACCACTTGTGGGTTCACGCGGACGTGGAAGAATCGTATATCGATTCGATCGAGTTCGGCCAAAAACTGCGCATCAGGCTGCCGTCGGGAGACACGCTTGAAGGGCCGGTGTTTTTCAAAGGCGTGGAGAACGACTTCGCCACCCAGCGTGACGTGAGCCGCACGAAACGCGATATCAAAACTTTTGCAATCAAAGTATCAATTCCAAACCCGGGCCGGCGTTTGTTTACCGGAATGACGGCGACCGTTTTGCTTCCTCCGCCCGCCAGGAAGAGCTGGTTCGCACGCTCGTGAAACGGGCTCAGAGCAAACAATGAATTCAATCGAAGTGGACCACCTTACGAAAAAGTTCGGCGACCTCGTGGCCGTCAACGACATCAGCTTCAATGTCGCGCAACAGGAGATTTTCGGTTTGCTCGGTCCCAACGGCGCGGGAAAGACCACTCTCATTCGCATGATGACGACACTTACGCCGCCAACCTCCGGTACTGCGCGGATTGCCGGGCACGATGTTCGCGACGACGCGAATGGTGTTCGTTTCGCCATGGGCGTGATTCCCCAGGCGCTGACTTCAGATCCGGAGCTTACTGCCGTGGAGAATATGGAGGTCCACGCGAAACTCTACGGCGTTCCCCGGCAGAAGCGCGGCCAGATCATCCACGATTTGCTGTCGGATGTGGATTTGCTCAAGTTCAAGGATGCGCTGGTTCGCACTTTCTCCGGCGGAATGAGGCGGCGGCTTGAAATTGCGCGCGGATTGATCCATTCGCCGAAGATTTTGTTCCTCGATGAGCCGACCACCGGCCTGGATCCGGTTTCAAGGACGAATGTCTGGCAAATGATTCGCGCGCTGCGTGAAAAATCCGAGCTCACAATATTAATCACCACGCACTACATGGACGAAGCCGACAAGCTTTGCGACCGCATCGCGATTGTGGATCACGGGATACTCGCGGCTCTGGATTCGCCGGCGCGGCTGAAGGACAGCATTTCAGGCACGGACACTGTCGAAGCTGAATTTGAAAAAGCTCCGCCTGATTGGGCCGCGCAGCTGCAGGCACTGGCTCACGTTTCCAGCGTAACGGACCGCGACGGCGTAGTTCATATTGCGTCGAATGATGGGCCGGCAACCATCGCTGCGTTGATGGATTTGACGCGCGCGCGAGGCGTGGTGGTACGGAGAGTTTCCGTGCAGAGCACCACGCTCGACGACGTTTTCGTGCATTACACAGGAAACGATTTGCGGGATGCGTCGAAATCAGGAGCGCGCTATGACATTGGCCACCTTTATCGTTAGCCGCAACGCGCTACCCGAAACGGCGAAAGGCCTCCGGCGATGAATTTCGGCCGCATATGGGCGCTAATCGAGCGCGATCTCCGCAAATTCTTCCGCAGCCCGGCCCTGATGATGACTTCCATGATTTTTCCGCTGATGCAGTTGATCGTGCTGGGCTACGCATTTGGCGGCAAGGTGACCGGCGTCCAAGTCGCTTTCGTGGATATGGACAATTCGGCGGAATCGCAAAAGATTCGTGAAATGTTTAACGGGATTGCCGCGGGACCGCGAACCTTTCACGTGATTGATTATAATTCCCCTGAAAAGGCGGACGAAGACCTTCGCAACGGTTATGTCCGCGCAGTCATTTACGTGCCGCAGAATTTTTCGCAGCGCTTCTACCACCGCGATCGCCCGCGCATTGCTTTTATGGAGGACAATACCGACCAATTCATCTCGAGCGCGGTTCTGGAGCGGGTCCAGCAGATGGTGGAGCAACTCAACGCTCCGGACGTGACGCCGCGGCTGGCGAACCAGATACAGTTGGACACCGTTGAAATTTATCCGTACATCGATTACATCAAATATCTGCTGGCGGGTTCGATTGCGCTTTCCATCTTTGTGGTGGCTATGATCGGCGGCGGAATTACTTTTATTGATGACAAGGCGCGCGGTCTGCACGAAGGCTACCTTGTAACTCCCATCAAGAAAACAGAACTAGTAGCCGGCCTAATCGGCGCAGGCACAATCAAAGGATTAATGGCTGGCATGGTGCTGACCGTCATCGGCGGGATGATCGCTGGAATTCCGCGCATCTGGGATCCCGTGCGGCTGTTTTATCTGGCGATCGTGGTGACCACAGCAGCCATCGCCATGATGAGTTTCATGTTTCTGCTGATGGTCCGCGTGGACGATCCGCTGGTGCCGCGCGCGACGTTCGGCGTTCTCAATACGCTGTTATTCTTCCCTTCCGGCGCGGTCTATCCGATTCAAGCTTTCCCTCGCTGGCTTCGGTGGATCTCGATTATCGACCCCTTCACTTATACGGTGCACGCTCTGCGGAACCTGACGCTGAAAGGCACCGGCATTGAAGGAATTTACAAGGACGTGTTAGTTTTGTTGGGCATCTCAGTCGTCATGATCGCGGGGTGCCTGGCGCTGTTCAAACGCCAACTATAATTCCAAGGAGCGTGCGTGGGACTTTTCGATTCAACCGAGGAGCATCCGCCGGCGAAGATGATGCGCTACATCATTACGGGTGTGGTCTTCATCGTACTTGTTGCACTCTTCGCTGCGTATCAACTTCGCTTTCACAACGAAGAAAAAACCGTCCGCCATTTTATGGACACCATTGCTGCAGGAAATATGGATGAGGCCTATCGAATCTGGAAGCCGACCCAGACGTATTCCTTTAAAGATTTTTTGGAGGACTGGGGTCCGAATGGCTATTACGGCCCGATCAAGAGCTATCATGTAGACCACGTCGAGCGTATGGCCGCCGCTTCAGGCGGCGAGGCTTCAGGGGCAGTGGCTACGATCAGAGTAAGTCCGTTTCAACCTTTTCCCGACAGCCATGACGAGGCAAAACAAAATAAAACGCAGGAAGTCCGCATTTGGGTGCAATTTAAGGATCAATCGCTGGGCTTCCCGCCATAGAGCAGAAAGATTCGCCGGCCTACCCTGACGGATTATTTCGCGTCGACACGCGCTTCGTCGATCAGCATCACCGGAATGTCATCGCGGATGGGATAGACGCGCCTGCACGCCGAGCATTTCAGTCCATTTTTATCGGCCGTGAGAACCACCGGCGTCTTATCTACCGGGCAGACCAAAATGTCGAGCAATTCCTTGGATACAGCCATGGATTCCTCCGTTTTTTCTTCTGGCGCACTGTAGCAGAGCCTAGCGATTTACAGCAACTGCCCTCGCGACGGTAAATTCCCGTCTCAAACTTTTGTTTTTTCCGGCAGGTGCTCGATTCTTAGGCCGAGCTTTCCCTTCCATTCCGCGCCCGGAGCCAATTCCACGGGCCAAACTGCGATGATCTGCGACCCTTGATAGATGCGCTCAAAACCGTCTTCTGATTCCGACACGCTTTCTATGGGCGTCACCCAAAAATCCTGCGCGTTCGGCGCGCCGAGAGTCACACTGATTCCCTGCCACTCATCTACGACGCGCAATTCCGAAGCGGGAGTTGCCGCGCCCCAACGCAACGGATAGCGCTGGCCATGGGTTTCAAAATATCGATCTGGAGCGGAGGGCGCCAGAAAATTTATGACTGCCTCGATTCCCACAAAAACGGAAGCAGCGCCGGGCGCGCTTCGCCGCAGCGTCACATCGCAAATAATTTCAAAACCCATCGGCGTGGTGGCAAACGAAAATGTTTTTTCCACGGGCCAATCCGCGCTCTCTTCCGACACAAAGGTTGCTTTTGCAGGCGAGAGGTCTACGAGGCGATATCCGCCGCCCGCCAAGCCGGCATCTTCGTCGAGTCGCACGGTTCCGCAATCTTCATATTTCTTGCCGCGTCCGAAAAGCTTCAACCGAAAAGCATTCTGCGGCCAGCGATCGTAATTCAGAAAGCGCTCCAAGCCCGGTTCCTTCATGCGTGTCTGTTCGTGAATGGACTGAACACCCTGCGTGCTCTTTGCAGTTAAATTCTTCAAAGCCGCGTGATACGCCTCCGGCTTCCGGCAGAGCGAATTAACCAACGCGGCATTGGACTCGCGGCAATCGATCGCGGAAATCGTAGCGCCATCGTGTGGCACGAGAACCGCCGCGTAGCGGTCGGAGTAGAAATAGATTTCATCGCGCCCGTCAGCGTTGAAATCAATGGTTGCTACGTCGGCGTATTTCCGGCCGCGATGCATCAGAGAATCAGCGATAGTTTCCGCCTGAACCAGAGCGCGCCAAAGCGCAGTCCGTAAGTGGGGCGAATACAGGCCGCCGAAAATCCCGTGCCAGTAAGCATCGTTGCATTGGCCGCGCAGCACCAGCGTCTTGGCCTGGTCGCGAGCGGCGAGAAACGGCTTGTCGTGCCGGCGGCTTTGGTCCAGGCTGCGGACCTTCGCCGAAACATGCTGCATTTTCTTGTGCAGAAGATTCGATTCGCAATACTTCGAGAAGAAATTTCTCCAAATGCCGCCGCGCAGGAAAGGCAGGTCCGCCGGACGGTTCGCGAATTCCGCGCTCAGCGCGTGGTAGCGATTTCGCGCTGGTGTGGGCAGCGCCCATTCCATCATTTCGCTATAAGAAGCAGTGGGAAGGTCGGCTCGGCCAAATGGCAAGTGCGAAGAGACGCTACCGCCGGGCGTGCTGGTCTCCAGCCAATCGACATTGCGTTCAAGCTCGGAGAAAAACTTTTCGAGCCAGCGATCGCGATAGCAATGATCGTACGTTCCCGGCCACACGCCGAACTTCTCCATGTCGTCTCCCATGGAGGCGAAACCACCCGGATGCTCGGCGGCAGCGCGGCGCAGAAATTGGGTGGTCTCTTCGACGCCGCGGAATGGAATCAGGTATCGCAGCGATTTCAGCCCGGGAAGAACTTTCACCCAATGGCATTGATCTTCGGCGGTGTAGTAGCCAAATAGTTGTTCCAACTCAAAGCCCGCACCGAGGAAATGGTTGTCGTCAACCAGAGTGTATTCAACTCCTGCGGCACCAAGCGATGACGGAAGCTGAGGCTCCCACACTCGCTCTGCAAGCCATGCTCCCTTTGGACGCTGGCCAAAATGTTTCTCGATGTAATCCGCGAGCCTCGTGATCTGTTCCAAACGGTCTTCGGGAGGGATTACTACAAGGATTGGTTCGTAGAAACCGCCTCCTACGATTTCCACCTGCCCGCGTTTCACGAGCCCGCGAAGTTGCGCGAAATATTCCGGATGCGCACGCTCCAGCCACTCGAGCAACACGCCTGAATAATGCAGTCCCATGCGGATCAAGGGATGGCGTTCGAGCACTTGCACGAAAGGCAGGTAGGATTGCTGATAGGCGCGCTCCATCACATCGTCAAAGTTTCCGACGGGTTGATGCGCGTGAATGAGTAGCGCTAGCTGGAATTTAGCCACTACTGAACCTCTTTGACCTTCACAGAATAACCTGAATCCGGCGAACTTCCCAGGAAACGGGGTGCTTGCATGTTTCTATGATATTCACGGGAACGTCTAAATTGCGCAATCCAACTGCGTCAAGCTGGTCGAGAGATGCCGAAACGCGTTACCGCTGCTCCAGCAAACGGCGTGAGGCGCTCGATGAGCCGCTTGATCGCCACTTCTAGGGACGCGTCGGCAGCGCCGGCAGGTACGTAGAGAACGATCAGGATGTCCTGGGCGCTCTCCGTGATCATGCTGCGCGTGGAATCGCTTATCGGGCTGCCGAACGGACCCTGAGAATCGGCGAGCAACGGACGCCCGTTAAGATGCCATGTTTGTTTGCCGATGCCTTCATAGCTCTCGCCTGAAATACCGTGTCGAAATTCGATGGGCTGATGAATTCGCGACCGGTCGTAACAACCGAACGGCCATCCTGTTTCGATAGATCCGAGATTTCCGATGTCCACGACATTTGAAACGCGATAAAGGCCCTTCCCTTGCACCACTCGCCGCAGCAAAGCTTCCGACGACGGACGATATTTCGAAGGGTCCATGCCCCACTCGCGGAACATCGCGCGCACCTCTCGAACCGGCTTCGCATCGGCTAAAGTTTCCAGAGTAAATTCACGGCGCTTGCCTTCGCAGACTTCGTCCATCAACTGCACGAGTCCGGGATCGGCAGGCGCGACGCGCAAGCCATCGGCTTCGACCATACCCAGTTTTACGCCGGGCAGCCTGATATTGATTTCCACGAGTGTCCTCGCTCGCGCCATAGCCGGCTGCTATGATGGCTCGCGATTTAGAGAGTTTAAAGGGAAAAGGATTTCCAGGCGATGAATTCCGGGGAAAAAGATGAGAAATTTCAGCGCGGCATTTTACATTTTAACGCGCAGGAATTTTTCGAAGCTCACGAAGTGTGGGAGGAGGTTTGGCTGGTGGAAGCCGAGCCGGAAAAGACCTTTCTGCAAGGCATCATTCAAATCGCGGCGGCGTTTCATCATTACCTCCGCGAAAACCCCGATGGGGCAGAATCGCTGCTCGCCGCCGGTATCGTCAAACTGTCACGTTTTCCCGCGCATCATCGCGGTTTGGCAATCGGGGACTTGCGCGCCGCGGCAAAACGGTGGGCAAGAAGCATCGGCGAAGGCGAAAAAGCCGGTCGCGCGCAGATTCCACGTTTGCACCGAAGCGATTGACACCTGGATGTGGCTATGAAACGCTGGCTTAGGGCTTATTAGCGACGCCTCAGCTCCTGCGGCATCAAATATCGTGGCCCATTCCAGCGAGGAGAAACCTAAATGGCAGTAGAACGAGAACGTATCTTAGAAGCGCTGCGGCAGTGTTACGACCCGGAGATTCCCATCAATATTGTGGATCTCGGGCTGATTTACGATGCGCACTCCGACGAAGCCGGCAACGTAGCAGTGAAAATGACCCTGACCACGCAAGGTTGCCCTTCTGCTCTGGCCATCCCCGAGCAGGTAAAAGCCCGGATTGCAGCCATTGAAGAAGTGCGCGATGTGACAGTGGAAATCGTGTGGGAACCAGCCTGGAATCCGAGCATGATCAGCGAGAGCGGGCGCAAAGTGCTTGGCCTCGAAGTCTAACCACTCTGCAAAAGAAAACGGCGAATCTCTCGATCCGCCGTCGTAGATCTCTAGGCGAGCATAAAGAGGATCTCTCGCGCAAAAAAGCCTAGGTTTTCTTGTTCGTGTACCAGTCCGCGTTGATGGGCGTGAAGCTTGCCCACTTTTCCGGCAAATCCTCGAGCGCGAAAATGGCTGTTACCGGGCAAACCGGAACGCAAGCTCCGCAATCAATACACTCAACCGGACTGATGTAGAGCATTTTCTCTGCTTCAAAATCCGCCTCGTCTTTTCGCGGGTGGATGCAGTCCACCGGACACACGTCAACGCAGGCGGTGTCTTTCGTACCGATACAGGGTTCAGCAATTACGTAAGCCATATTGCGTTCTCCTCGAAGCAATCACATTTCCCGGATGGTCCCGGAGTATTGCCAATAGCCTTATGCATTTTTTATACCATCAAATAATAGCAGGCACAAGCGCAAGGCCCTGCTCCTGTTTTCTCCAGCCTTGCCGCAGTTGCCGCTCGCGGAGATAAACCGATAGAATGGGATTCTGAGGGAAACGGGCTTGAAACGAAAATGGCACTATCGGTTTCTGATTTTCGCCTCAGTTTTGCTTTTTTCTCTGGCGGCGGTTCATCCAGCTCGGACGGAGAACGCCGGGAAGAAGGCTCAGCCGGCCGTTGCGCAAGCTGCAAAAACTCCAGATCCGTCGATAATCGATCTCGCAGGCTACCAACAAATGCTCGCAAAATACCGCGGCAAGCCGCTGGTAGTGAATTTTTGGGCTACTTGGTGCGAACCTTGCCGTGACGAATACCCCCTGATTGTTGAGTTGGCTGCTGAGTTTAAAGCACAAGGCGTGAGCGTCGTCGGAATAAACATGGACGACGATTCGGACATGAATCTGGTTCGCCGGTTCATCGCGCGCACGCAGCCACACTTTCCGAACTACCGCCAAAAACCAGGGATCGATCTCGACGCGTTCTATCAAGGAGTGAATCCGGCATGGAAAGGAACCATGCCGCAGACAGTTTTTTACAACCGCGATGGGCGCATCGGCGGGTATTTCCTGGGCACGCGGCCGCGCCCCGTTTTCGAGCAGGCTTTCCGCGATCTGCTGGCAAAACCCACCGCCAGTAACGACATAACTGCCGGTCGAAGCATAGCCGGACATAGCTAGCTTTTATAACGAGGGAATCATTCATGCTTCACGCGCGAGGCAATAAACTGACGTGGCTCGGCCACGCCACATTTCGCATTACCACACCGTCCGGAAAAATAATCGTCATTGATCCGTGGGTCCAAACCAATCCGATGTGCCCTGAGCCGCTAAAGAAATTCGATCGCCTCGACACCATGCTTATTACCCACGGGCATTTCGACCACATTGCGGACGCAGTGGCACTCGGGAAGCAGTTTAAGCCGCAGATTGTTGGAATTTTCGAGACATGCGTGTGGCTGGAATCGAAAGGTGTTTCGAATACGAATGGAATGAACAAGGGCGGCACTCAGCGAGTGGGTGAGATCGAAGTCACCATGGTGAATGCGATTCATTCCTGCGGAATTCAAGATGGCGACAAGATCGTGTACGGCGGGGAAGCCTGTGGTTACATCATCCGCCTTCCCGGTGGCCTGACGATTTATCACGCGGGCGACACGGCGGTTTTTGGCGACATGAAATTAATCGGCGAACTGTACGCTCCTGATCTCGCCCTTCTGCCGATTGGCGATCACTACACGATGGGTCCGAGAGAAGCGGCAATGGCGATCAGGCTTCTCGGCGTTCGCCAGGTGGTTCCGATGCACTTTGGCACTTTCCCGCCGCTGGTCGGGCGGCCCGAGCAGCTTCGTCAAATCACGCAGGACATTTCGGGGCTTGAGATTCACGCACTGAAGCCCGGCGATTCGATTGGTTAGCGATTCAGATGGAAGCTGATGAGAAAGGAATAAAATGCCCGGTATTTTGAATGCAAAGGTGGAACAGTACCTTGCGGGGTTGTTGCCCAAGCGCGACGCCGTAATCTCAGACATGGAGCGCTACGCCAAGCAGCATGACGTTCCGATTATTGGCCCCGTGGTTGCACGATCGATCTATCTATTAGCGCAAATTTCCGGCGTCAAGCGAATCTTCGAGATGGGTTCCGCGATCGGATATTCCACCATCTGGTTGGCGCGCGCCGCAGGCGCGGATGCGGAGGTTTATTACACCGACGGCGATCCGGCGAATGCGGCGCGTGCTCGCGGGTACTTTAAACGCGCCGGGGTTGAACAGCGCATCCAGATCATGTCCGGTGATGCCGTGAATCTGATCGATCAAGTTCCCGGCGAATTCGATCTCATCTTCATCGATGTTGACAAACACCAATATCCAGAGGCTTTGCGCAAAGCGATTCCCCGTCTGCGCTCGGGTGGATTATTAATCACCGACAACGTACTGTGGTCGGGCCACGTTACCGCTAAGGCGAAAGATCCGAACACGCGTGCGATTCAGCAATTCAACAAGCTGATTTATTCTTCGCGTGAACTCTTTCCCGTGATCATTCCTCTGCGCGACGGCGTAGCGGTTTGCCGCAAATCCTAGAATTGTTTCTGACTCTCTGCGGATCGTGCCTCCCGGAGGCTCGGCCTTCGAATTCAGGAAGCGGAATTGCGCGAAGACCTCGGCAGCAGGTTGCGCAAAAAGAAGGTCAGGTTAGCGGGGCGCTCCGCCAGGCGGCGCATGAAGTAAGGAAACCAGTCCGTGCCATACGGGATATAAATGCGGAGCCGGAAACCTTCTCGAACGAGCTGTTTCTGCAGATCCGTACGAATACCGTAGAGCATTTGAAACTCGAATTGCTCGCGGCCGATATTTTTCTCGCGAACGAAATTCTTCGTAGCGTCAATCATCGCAGGATCGTGAGTTGCTATGCCGTGGTAAATTCCGCTGGGCAATAGCAGCTTCATCAATTTCACATAGTTGGCGTCCACATCCGACTTTTTCGGAAATGCAATGTCTGGCGGCTCTTTGTACGCGCCCTTGCAAAGGCGAAGCCGGCAGCCCGCGGCAATCAAATCCAGGACGTCCTTTTCCGCACGATAGAGATAGGCCTGCATCACGGTACCCACGGCGGCATACTTCGCGCGAACGCGCTTTGCCATTTCGACCGTGCGCTCCGTGTAGGGAGAGCCTTCCATGTCAATGCGCACGAAATTCTGTTGGGCCGTGGCACGCGCGACGATTTTTTCGAGAAGCTCCTGGCACAGATTCTCGTTCAGATCGATGCCAAGCTGCGTGAGCTTGAGTGAAACGTTAGAGTCGAGCTTTTCGCGTTCAATGCGCTCAAAGATCGCCAGGTAATTCTCGGCGGCCCGTCGCGCTCCGGCTTCATCCGACACATTTTCGCCCAGCAAATCGAGACTAGCCAATTGCATTGCGCCGTTTACATGGCGGGCGACTTCGACAGCGTCGTCCAGGCTCTCGCCAGCAACGAATCGCCGCGCGACTCGGCGGCTCAGTGCATTGTGCATGATCAGCGGCGCGAGCCGCTTATTCTCTGAAAGATGCAAAAGGAATGAGCGCATCAGAAGGCGGCAGTGACGAATTGGCGATCAGAGATTGTTGGAACTTGCATCAACCCGGAATTATGAGCAGAGCGGAGCAGACGCATCAGTCTTTAAGTCTCGTAAGGAATTTTTCAGCATCAATCGCCGCCATGCACCCGGAGCCCGCGGCGGTTACCGCTTGCCTGTAACGATGATCTTGCACGTCTCCAGCGGCAAAAACGCCTTCCACATTCGTCTGCGAGCCGTGGTGAGTGAGGAGATAACCTGCATCGTCCATCTTTAGCTGTCCCTGAAAAACTTTTGTGTTGGGGTCATGGCCTATGGCAACGAAAACACCTTCGGTAGCGACGGTCTTCTTCTCATTGGTATCCATGTTGCGGACGGTAACCATTTCCACCGACTTCTTACTTACGTCGTGGACTTCGTCAATGACGTAGGGCGTGAGAAATTGAATCTTTTCATTCGCGTGCGCGCGATCCAGCATAATTTTCGTAGCGCGAAATTCGTTACGCCGATGCAGAATAGTGACGCTCTTTGCAAATTTCGTAAGGAAGGTGGCCTCTTCCATCGCCGTATCACCGCCCCCAACAACTAAGATATCGCGCCCGCGAAAAAAATAGCCATCGCATGTAGCACATGTGGAAACACCGTGCCCAAGCAAGTGGCCCTCCGATTCAATACCGAGCATTCGCGCCGACGCGCCGGCTGCGACGATCAACGCCTCGCATTCGTAACTTTCTTTTCCTGCTTCAATTTTGAATGGCCGCTTGCTCAAGTCCACGGATGTCACCGCGCCGGAACGAAACTCAGTTCCAAACCGCTGGGCTTGCTTGCGGGTGTTTTCGATCAATTCCGGTCCCAGGATACCTTCCGGAAATCCCGGAAAATTCTCGACCATGGTGGTCAAGGCGAGCTGGCCCCCGGGTTCATAGCCATCAAGAACAAGCGGTTTCAGGTCAGCACGCGCAGCATAAATTGCGGCGGTCAAGCCCGCGCATCCGCTTCCGATGATGATCACTTTGTGCACTGAAATCTCCTCGAAAAGTCCCCGTCGGCCGCCGATGCGACACGTGAAAAGTTTAATTGTATCATTCCATGTCCGCGATGCCATGGCTCCGCGAGTTGCGGGATGTCCGGCAGCTCGCGCGATGTATTAGTGGCCCAAGGCGGCGGGGCCATGTTGAGGACCTGGTAAGAGGAACGCATGCTGACGTCTGCAAAGCTTTTCCAGCTTCTGAATGAATCTATCGTTTTGCTCCTCGGAGCTCTTCTGATTCTGCTGGCCGTTTCCGGGCGCGTGGGATTGCCAACGCGGCCGGCGGCTTTGATTGCGGTGGGAATTGTTTTTTTGTACTGGGGTGCCCGCGCCTGGACGCGGCGCGGACCTGCGGCACCCCATTGCTCCTCAAAGATACGCGCGGGCTCGCTTGCTCTGGTTGGCGCGCTTATTTTGGGTGTCCCCGTTCTTCCTGTTCGTTGCATCCCGTTGCTTCTGGGACTTGCCGGAGCGGTGCTTGTACTGCGTGGGACTCTGGGCGCCATCTTCTTCACTCGAAGTGAATGAACACCCCAAGTTGCATATTTCGAAACTCTCGATAGACATCCTTCGCTCTTGCCAGTCCGTCCGCTTCCCGATAATCTCACTCGCGTGTCTAGGTTCTCCAGTTCAATTGAATGGCTGAACCTGAGGCGGAGAATACAGATCTAGGAATTAAAGAGGACAAGAACATGTTGAAAGAATTTAAAGAATTCGCGATGAAGGGCAACGTGCTGGACATGGCCATAGGCATAATCATCGGCGCCGCCTTCGGAAAGATCATCACCTCACTGGTAGGCGACGTCATAATGCCGCCGATTGGGCTTCTTCTTGGACGAGTCGATTTCTCCAGCTTATTTCTGAGCCTGTCACATACTCACTACGATTCACTGGCTGCTGCCAAAGCTGCGGGGGCCGTGACAATCAACTACGGGTTGTTTCTGAACACCGTAATCGATTTTTTGATCGTGGCTTTCGTAATCTTCCTGGTGATACGCCAGGTGAATCGTTGGAAAAAGCCTGTTCCCGCTGCGGCGCCGGCGACCAAGGAATGCCCGTACTGCTTTTCTGCAATCCCGATCAAAGCCACGCGTTGCCCTAATTGCACTTCAGAGCTTCGAGCCTGAATATTCTCGGAAGAGCGGGCGCCCGTTCAACGGTCTTATCAATTTGGTTTCGGCGGCAAATTTTTCGGGTCCGCCGGAGGATTCAGCCTGCGGGTCTGGATGTCCCGAAGATGCTGGCGAAGTCTTTCGAGCACCTCATCGCCTTGACCTTCCGCGATTTCCCGCTCCAGTTCGGTCAGCGCGAAATGAATGATGTCGTGATGGTGGAGTTCCTCGCCGGCCAGTTTTTCGCTGAACTTGAGCCACATCTTGTGCAGTACGTCAATTTCCTTGGGTGTAAGGCGAGGCGCGTGCGGCCCGAGGTAGAAGATATATTCCTGGCCCGCGGGCGTGAAAATCTCCAGGGCCAAGCGCGGCCGGGGTTCCGGCATGCGCTCCCAGGCTAATCCGATCTCGCGCGCCTGTTCCGTAACGGGCATCTTCGACGAGCTACCGCTCACAATCGTGCTCGACTGAAGGTTCATCGCCGTACGCAGAATGCCTTCCCACAAATCGTTGGCCGCGGCCACGGCCAGGCGCACCGGTTTTCCTTCTTTCTCCGCGATGGCGAGCACCTTGGTGAACAGCAACTGCTCGATGGTGCTGAAGAGTTGGTCGGGATCCAGATCGTATTCGCCTGACGCCGCTCGCCGCAACATGCGCACGTGCAATACCACTATTTCCGCGTCCAGTCCTTTCACGCGCTTCAACGCAGCTTCCAAATGATACAGCGCGTAGTAGGTGCTAACCGGAACAAGGATGCTTCCTGGAGCAACGCCCACGCTTGTGGGAGTCAGCTCGGCTTCCTGCGCAAGATTGAACTGATCGAGTTCGACGTGAGCTGCGCCGGCCTGGCGCTTGTGCATTCGATGTTCGGAGATTTCAAAGACAGTGAACAGAATGAGAGTAAACGTAATTCCCGCCATAGTGGCATCGGGTTTTGTAAATAGATTAATCACTGCGATCGAAAACAGAACCAGGGTGATTACTCCCAGTCCAATCGGAATTTCCACGCCGAAAATAACGGGATTGAGCGGCACACGATATTCGCGATCCTGGGGATGCGTGTAGCGCAGCACCAGAACCGCAATGCCTTTCATCGCAAAACTCCAGATCACGCCGAACGCGTAGAGGTTGCCCAGAAAGGTTACGTCGCCTCGGCTAGCCAGGATGGTGACGATCTGGAAGGCTACAATCATGTTGATGATGCGGTGAGTGGTTCCGAAGCGCGAGTGCGGGTGGCGGAACCAGTCGGTCAGCACTCCGTCTTCCGACACGCGGTTGAGCACTCCGTTCGAGCCCACAATCGCCGTGTTCACAGCCCCCGCAAGGATCAGAACACCCACGACCACGACGAACACATGAAACGCAAGCCGTACGGGAAAACTTCCGACCAGATGCATCGAGAGTCCGCCGATCAAGTTCTCGGTGAATTTTCCCCGCACGTTGTCCGGAATGATCATCACCGCGAAGAAGGAAACCAACGAGGTGAAAACCAGGCTGTAAATAAATATGATCAACCCGGCTTTTTTCAGGTTGGGCAGCTTGGGATGTTCAATTTCTCGATAGACCTGCGCGAGTGATTCTTCACCGCTCATAGCCAGCACGGAATGGCCCAGCCCGACAAAAATCGCAATCAGCGTGATCGTATGCGCCCATTGATAGCGATCCAGCCAGCCAAGCGACCCCTTGTCCAGCTTCATGTTCTGGGGCAGCGGCGCGGGAGGCAGATGCCAGCCGCTACGGGCATACAAAGTGTAGAAGCACCAGCTGATCAGAACGATCACCATGATGGTGGTGAGCTGCATGATCCGCAGCGCCTTGCCGCTGGATTCCGGCACGCCCTTGATATTTTCCCACCAGAAATAAAGCGTGATCGCGATGGCGACCGCTGCAGCGGTGCCGTTCACGTGAAGATGAATCGGAATGTGAGCGTAAACGAATAATTCGTTTAGTACGCCGACCAGATATTGGCCCGCGGACACGCCGCTGATGGGCCCGGTAAGGACGTAATCAAACATCAGCGCTGAAACCGAGAACTTTGCCAGCGTTCCGCCCAGGGCTTCCTTCACCACGCGATACACGCCGCCCCGAACGAACATGCTGCAGCTCTCTACGTAAATCGCCCGTACTGAGTATGAAAACAGCATGATGCCAAGGATGAACCACGGAGCCGTCTTGCCGATGAACTGCTCTGCTTCGCCGCCGGCGTAATAAGCCGACGACGCGAGGTCGTTCAAAACGATGGCTGCGGCCCGCCAGAAAGAAATGAACGCCAGCATGGCCGTAGTGGCCACGAGGACCTTGGCTACGGGGCGTACCCTACCAGGTGTGAAAATGTGGCCGGTGGAGTCGGATGACATACGCTATAGAGATGAGGAGGAGAACTATACGTTGAATTTATTGCAAAAACAAAGAGTTGCTCGTCCGGGATTTCTTACCCGGCGCGCGATCACGCTGCGAGGCCGGCCGCAAAGCCCTGACCTGCCCTTCAGGAAAGCTTTTCTACCGACGCCGGCCCAAACTCGCGCACGCAGGCCTCGCAAGGGCAGATTTCGCGCAAATGTTCGAAGCTGTAGATGCCCGTCGCGTGGCTGTCCGAAAATTCAATCTGGATTGCGTAGTTCCCTACTGCTATTGCGCTCTTGGCGGTCACGCGCGGCTTAAACATCGGCAGTACTGCACTGGGAGCGCTAGCTGCGCTCGGCGACGTCCCTATGCGAGCCTTCTTTTCGCGCTCGTCGTTACACAGCGCGCACGGACAGTGGTCTCGCAGATAGGGAAAATCGTAGCGGCTCGCGTGGCCGTCCGACCAGGTGACTTCGACACCTTGGCCCGTCGATACGCGTACTTTCACGTCCATTGGCTTTTTTCGCAAATCGTGTGGTATCGGCATTTCTTTCTATTCTAGCAGACCCGCTTTGACGTTTGATCTCAACGGAGCCGCGTCACAGTGAGGTTTTTAATGACGCCGGAACTTCCACCAACCTTCCATGCGCGAATGCGATGCGGCGATCGGCCAGGCGTCCGATGGAGGGCGCGTGCGTGACCATGAGAATAGTATGTCCTTCGCGGTGCAATTCGTGGAAGAGCTGGATCACGGTCTCCTCGTTGGCTTCATCCAGGTTTCCGGTAGGCTCGTCGGCGAGAATGAGCTTCGGATGATTGATCAGCGCCCGGGCAACAGCAACACGTTGCTGTTCGCCCCCGGAAAGTTTTCCAGGCAAATGCTCGACGCGATCGCCCAAGCCTACACGCTCGAGCGCTTCCCGCGCCTCTTTCTCATCGGTGCTGCTGTGAAAATATTGCGCCAGCATTACGTTTTCTAGCGCGGTCAGATAGGGCACCAAGTGAAATTGTTGAAAGATGAAACCAATCTTCTGCGCCCTGAAACGCGTAAGCCCGGATTCATCCAGCCGGCCAACGTCAATGGCATCCACAATCGCTTGCCCTGAAGTGGGCATATCGAGCCCGCCCAGAATATTTATCAGCGTGGTCTTTCCGGAGCCCGAGGGCCCCATGATGGCAATCCATTCGCCGGCTTCCACGCGGAACGACACGCCTGCGAGCGCGCAAACGTTTCCGAATTCCTTGCGCAGATTCTCGACTTGCACCAGAGTCGCCACTATTCCCCTCGAAAAATTACGGCCGGTTTCACTTTTCCCAGCAGCCGCAAAGGAAGCGCTCCGGCGAGCGCGACCGCAACCATAAGAGCGATAGTCAGCGGAAAGATTTCCCAGCGCAGCGAAATTGCCGTGCCAAAAACGCGCTGGCCCATCCAGCGCGAAAGTTCAATGCCCAGGATGGCGCCGACGAACCCTCCCGCCGCGCCAAGGACGCCCACTTCGGCCATAAACAATGTAACGATCCGCGCAATCGAGCCGCCCAGCGCCTTCATCAGTCCCACGTCCTGGCGCCTCTCCATCGCCAGGGCTGCCATCGTCGCAAGGACGCAAAGTGCCGTCAGTGCAAGAATCAGAACCACCATGGACCCGATCAGCAGCCGGATGCGATTTAGAAGATCACCTTCGGCTTCGGTTACCTGGCGGATTGGCCGCACTTCGTAAGACGGCAGCGCAGCCGCCAGTCGCGCCGCAAATTCCGAGATGTTTTTAGCCGTTCCCCTGACGCTCAATTGCGCCAGACCGATCTGGCCCGGAAGTCCCGCGAGCCTCTGAACTTCAGCCAACCCCATGAAGACCTGATTGTCTTCCGCGCCGCCTGCATCCACGATGCCGACCAGCGTAGCCTGTGTAGTTTTGCCCAAGTAAGACAAAAGGAGCGTGCTGCCCAGAGCGAGATGGAGTTGCCGCACGACGTTGCGCCCAACTATGCAAGGTATCTGATTCTCGTGAGACGGAGTCCACTGGCCCTCGATCCTCCACGCCGGCTCAAGCTCCGGCAGCTCTTCCAACTTTGTTCCGGCAACGACTACGGGCGTGTCCCCGGCCCGCTCGACAATGTAAAGAAAAGGCGCCGCCGCCACAACGGCTGGGTCCTTCAAGCTCTGAATTGCGGCGAATGCCTCGCTCTCATTCATAAGCGCAGCGGGAGCCGCCCCGTTGATTTGCGCATCGTGACCGGGCGAAATCACCAGGTTTGCACCCAGCATGCGAAATTCTTGGGTGAGCTTGCGCTCGATGTCGAATTCGAGATTCAGCAGGGCAGAAATCACCATCGCACCGCTTACCAGAGCCAGAATCGCGACGACCAGCCGCCCGCTGCTGCCGCGCAAGAGTTTCCAGAGCAAGCGCCAGAACATTACTCGCCCCGCAGAATCGGCGCCGGATTGAAGTGCGACGCACGCCGCAAAGGAATCAGACTGCCCACGAATGCCACGATTGCCGCAATGCCAAGAATCACCGGAAACAGAATCAGCCGCGGCGAAGCGGGCGTGCCAAACACGCTCGCGCCCAGGCTCCGTGCCAACGCCGCACCCACTACGAACCCGATGGCGCCCCCCGCAACCGCGAGCAGCAACTGTTCCGCGAGGAAAATCCCGGCAATCAGAGAGTTGGTCGCGCCCAACGCCTTCATCACGCCGATTTCCGCGCGCCGCTCAAGAACGGTGGTAGCCGATGTTGCCGCAACCGCCAGCGCCGCAGCGCCCAGCGCCGCGAGCGTAACAATCCAAAGCAGAGTGCCTACGCGCGAGAGGATGCGCCCTTCCGTGTCCGCCACGCGGCGAATGGTGCGCACGTCCGTGCCGGGCAACACCGTTTTTATTTGGAAGCTGATCGATGAAATGTAGGGCGAGCAGAACCAGCGATCGTATTCCGTCGGCGTCATTTTCAGCGGATCGCGTTCGGAAAAAGTGTCCGCCGGCTTGGTCAGCGCGCTTACAAAAAGCTGGCGAAATTGGCCTGGATGTCCCGATAATTTCTGCGCAATCGCGAGAGGCACGAGCAACGCCTTGTCCTCCGCGTCATCCGTGGACACGATACCCACTACTTTGAGAGCAATCGCTTGCGTTGTGCCGGGTTGGCCTTGCGCTGAGTCGCCAGGCGACCGGCTGGTTACGTAAATGACCTTTCCGGCGGTCACACCCGGCATGGTCGCGGCCAGCGCAGAACCTATGACGCATTCATTTGCGTCATCGTGAAACCAGCGGCCCTGAACTTTCCACCAGGGATGCGTGACGCTCAGGCCAGTCTTGAAGCTCGTGCCATCTGGGACGGACACGTTCTGCGCGTACCACGTCCCCACAATCATGGCGAGGATCGGATCAGAGTTCTCAGATTGCTGAATCGTCGCGGGCACATCAAGGAACGGCGTGAATCCCAGAATATTGTGGCGCCAGAAAATTGTTTTCAGTTTTCCGAGGTCGGTTTCGCTGAGGTACGCGCCTTCGTTCACCGGCCGATAATCCACGCCGCCGATTTCGATGGGAAGCGTATCCGCTTGCGGTGTGACCAGCAGATTCGCACCCAGGCTGCGAAATTCGCGTGCCAGGCGGTCGCCGACCTCAAGCGCAATAGTCAGCGTCGAGGTCGCCACGGCCATGCCCACGACCAGTGCAGCCGCAACCAGGACTTTACGTCGCGGATTACGAACGAAGGATTCTCTTACCAGCCGGCCAAACATCGTTCAGGGGTGAATCGTAGAGACGGCATTGGCGAGCGCCGAAACATCCACGATCACTTGTCCCCCTTCTACACGGGATTTCACCGCAATCGGATTGCAACCGCCGGATTCTCCGATGGAAGGAATATAAATCGCCGCGCCGCAATTTCTGCAGATCACGTTCTGCCCTTCCTGGCGATAGCCGGCCGTGCCGCAGATCTGGCAAGCGTCCAGCGCCGCAGCGAAATCGCCGTTTTGTTTGTGGATCACCAGGAATCGGATTACGGTCCCGTTCACGTCCGCGGTATAAAAATGCAAACTCGAATCTGTAAGCTCGGAAAGCGGAATGTTTACCTGGCCGTTTTGCGCCACAAGCACCTGGGCACGCACCGGCGCCGTCACTGCCCGGGCATATACGTACTCGGCGGCGAAAGACAGAACGACGGCCACGCACAAGATAGCCGCCGCAAAACTCCAGCGCTTCTGACGCCGAAATTCCCACTCGCGCATCCGCCGATCGGCCGAATTCGCAGCTTCCGCAGGCGCGGGGCTCTTCGCGCTGAACCACTCGCGCAGCACCGCGAGCGCGGCAACTCCCAGAATCACAACAAAGAAGAATACTTCGTTCCGCACGATGGGCCCTATTGTGGCCATTTCTCGTTTACTTGACGGCAGCCACATGGCCTCGCTTAGTTCGTGCAGGCCGGTGAGCAAAAGCTGGAAAGCGACGACCATCAGAATCGTGCTGGTGGCCGTAAAAAAACGATGAAGAGGTATTCGCAGGGTGCCTTGAAAAAAGAAAAGACCCACGGCCACCGCGATCGCGATTCCAAGCCCGGTTCCAATCCAGACTTGCACGCCCGCGCTGGAAAGCTCCACGGCACGAAGGATCAGAACTAGCTCTGCTCCTTCCCGCACCACCATCAGGAATATGAAGAATCCAATTCCCCAGCCGGCGGCGCGTGTGGACTGCTGCGCGTACGCTTCCACCCGTTGCTCGATGTGCTTCTTTAGGTGCCGCGCCACGCGGTTCATCCAGACGATCATGGTTACCACCAGAACGCCGGCCGCCAGCATCAGCAGCCCTTCAAAACCATCTTCGCTTACATGCCAGTGTTGCAAGAGCAATGCCGCGGCGATGCTGGCGGCGACAGCCAGGATCACGCCCGCCCAGACATAGCTCGTAAGCGCGCGCCGCCCTGTACGATTCAGATAGACGAGGACGATACCGACGACGAGCGCGGCTTCGACGCCTTCACGAAGTGCGACAAGAAGAGCAGATAGCATGGAATTCTAGTTGTAAACGTGTGTCAACTAGCATTCCCAGTGTATCTCAGCACAACGGCAACAGCAAGGGAATCCAGACCTTGTTCGCAGGCTCGCGCTTCCCTGTACAATATACGGGTAAGCTCGCAGCCCGCGCTCAATCCTTGATAACTCAAGGAAGGGACGCAACGTCTAACCACTTATGCCACCTGCACTTCGTTCAAGATCACCTAAACTCTTCGCCGCCGTCGCGGCACTGTTGGCGATTTCTTTCTTGGGTACCTTTCATGCCACTTCCGCCCGTGCAAGGTTGCCTGCCATTGTTCAGTCTCAATCGGACAGCGCCAAGCCGGCGCAAACGCCGCAATCGCAACCTGCCACTACCCCTGATACAACCAGCAAGACAACTCCCGCGCCGGGGGCGAACTCTTCAAGTACTCCCAGTTCCCCGCTGGTAAAAGCCGACCTTAAAAAAGCCAAGCTGGCTAACAAGCAGGGCCTTCGCGCAGAAGAGCAAGGTGACTGGGAAGCGGCCTACGAAGCCTACTCCGACGCGGTTAACTTCGCGCCCAACGATAGCGATTATTTTTCTCGCCGGGAAATTGCCAAGAGCCATGTGGTCCAGATGAAAGTCGATCTGGCGGAGCGGCACGCTATTTCCGGGGAAATCCCCGCTGCGCTACATACACTGCGCGAAGCTCGGGAACTCGATCCCAGCAACAAAGTGATCCGCGACCGATTGACGGAACTCTCCGCTCTGGATCCCCGCCAAGCAAGGCAAATTCTTTCCGGCCCCGAGCCTCCCCGTGAAGTGCACCTCGAACACTTGCCGGGAAAGCAAAATTTCCGATTGCGTGGCGATACGCAAAGCGCTTATGAAGAGATCGCGCAGAAGTTCGGCGTGGACGTTGCATTCGATGTGGATTTACGCTCGCGGCAGGTACACGTTGACGCCAATGACCTGGACTTCGCCACTGCCACTCGGATCCTGGGTGAACAAACTCACACTTTCTGGCGGCCGCTTACCAAACACTTGTTTTTTGTAGCCGACGATACAACGCAGAAGCGGAAAGATTACGATCTCTCGATCGTGCGCACGGTCTTGTTTTCGTCTACCGAGACTCCGGAACAGATGACGGAGATCTCGCATCTGGTGCGGGAAGTTGCAGGAATCACGCGAAGCCAGTTGGACACCCGCAGCCGCACGCTTACGATGCGTGCCTCTCCCCAAGCGATCGCCGTAGCCAGCGGAGTAATTGACGACCTCGACCGGCCGGTCGGCGAACTGGTGTTGGAAATCGAAATCCTCGAAATGGACCGCAATTATGCGGAGCAACTTGGCATCCTGCCGCCGCAGAGTGGCCATGTTTACACCATTCCCTCGAACGCCGTAACCGAGGCGGAATCGGGACTTCCCGGACTGCTCACCGTCCTTACGCAAATATTCGGAAGCGCCGCGACCGCAGGTCTTTCGCCGACGCAGCTCGCCACCTTGCTAGCCTCGGGTCAAGTGGATGTCGGCGGGCTGATTCCGCCAATCGTCGCTTTCGGAGGCGGAGCGTCAACCTTTCTGGCCACCATTCCCGGCGCGGCCGCAAGTTTTTCGGAGATGCTTTCGCTGGTGCGCCATGGCCGCCGGATTTTGCTTCGCGCCGAGGATAACCAGCCTGCGACATTCTTTGTGGGCGAGCGTTTTCCCGTTTCGCTTGCGCAATATTCCAACAGCCTTGGAACGGGGGCGACCACGGGCGGAACGAGCATCCTGGGCCTGAGCACTTCTGATTTTCCGGTAACGAACTATGCCACGGGAAATGCCCCGGATTTCGTGACAACAGCCGATTTGAACGGCGATAATTTTCAAGATCTCATCGTTTCGAACTTCACCGATGACACCCTTTCTATTTTTCTCGGCAACGGCGATGGAACCTTTCAGAATCCGGCTACCCTTAAACCCACAACCGGCAAGGGACCTATTTCCATCGCAACGGGCACCTTCAACGCAAAGAACAATACGAACGTGGGACTGGCTGTGGCCAACGAAACTGACAATACCGTTACAATTCTACTGGGTAATGGCGACGGCACCTTTACGGCCGCTTCCGGTTCACCTATCAAGACCGGAAACCATCCGGTCTCCGTTGTCTCGGCCACGCTGATTGCGGGCGGACAATTCGATCTGCTCGTCGCGAATCAGCAGGACGACACTGTCTCTGTCTTCATGGGCAACGGAGACGGAACTTTCGCGGCCCCTGTAAATCTAACCACCGGCAAGGCGCCCACCGGCCTTGTGGTCGCGGATTTCAATAACGACGGCAAGTTAGATCTGGCCGTTACCAATCAAACGGACAACTCCGTCTCCGTCTATCTGGGAAATGGGGATGGGACTTTCAATAAACCCTTGAGCTATCCGACCGGGCAAACGCCGATCTATGTGGCGGCGGCCGACTTCAATGGCGACAACATCCTGGACCTTGCAGTCGCAAATAATGGCGTGGGAACCGACACGCTTTCAGGTGCCTCCGTTTCAATTCTTCTGGGTGTCGGTGACGGCACGTTTGGCGCAACAAACAACTTTCCCGCAGGCAATGGCCCCACTTCGATCGCCATCGCGGATTACAACATCGACGGCATCCCCGACCTGGCCGTCACGGCACAGACTGACAATGCCGTATCCCTGCTGATTGGACTCGGCGACGGAACCTTTACTCCATTTTTTGAATTCCCCGTCGAGACGAATCCGGTTTCACTCGCCACTGCCGTATTTACGGACACTGCTCAGCCTGACCTGGCAGTCGCGAACTACGGCTCCAATACCGTATCGGTCATACTTAATTCTTCGCAATTTCTGAGCGGCAGCTCGTCGGCCACCGGTACTCAGTTCCCCAATGCCGAGTACATCGACGTGGGAGTCAAGGTGAAGGCGACGCCGCGCATTCACCAAAACGATGAGGTCACGCTGCAGCTTGAATTCAATATTACTAGCCTCACGGGATCAATTCTTAACAACATCCCAGTTGTGGCGAACGAAGAGATCCATCAAACAGTGCGCGTAAAGACGGATCAAACGGCGGCCTTGGCAGGATTCCGCTCGCCCCAGTACACGCGTGGCCTGAACGGCACGCCTGCGTTTGGAGGCGCAACTGGCCCGGGGTTGTTAGGAGCGGCGGAAGACGTGCAACAACAAGATACCGAGGTGCTGATACTTGTAACCCCGCGTATGGTCGCCCTCGCGCCGCGCAAGGATCATCTGATTTACGCGGGTCGCGGCGCTCCCGAAGGTCCAGGCTCGGCGGGACCCACGCACCAAGAGCGCCAAGAGCGGGCACCAGGCCTACCCCAAACGCAACCACAAGCTCCGCCCCAAACTCCGCCAGCGCCTGCTCCTGCTCCCGAGCCTGGGTCTCAACCGCAACAACCGACTCCTTCCGAGCAGGGAGCGCAGCCGCAGCCACCTCCGCCTCAACCGGCCCCGCAGCAACAACCCGAACCACAGTAGCCAAGGCACGGCTACGCTCAACCGCTGCCCAATAGCCAAGACAGAATAAGAAGTGTCAGGGAATCGCTTCGAGGACTACGACCGGCTGGTAGGTACGTGGCACGACGGGCTCAGCAATAGCGATCAATTGTCCCTGCTGGTTAAACACGCGCAATCGAGACGGCTTCCAGTCATCCGAATCCAGCTGCGCGGGAGCCCCGGGGAGCGATGTCACCTGGCCAGGTTGAATCTGAGCTATCGACACATTGAACTTTGCGCCGTGGCGCACGCGCTTTTCGACGATGGGCAAAATAGTCGCCCGAGGCAGCTCAGGCAATAAACTTTCCAGGCGAATGATGCGTTTTTCCAAACGTCCCGTCTTGGCCTCCTGGTCGAGTTCCAGGAGTTGGCCGGCCTGGTCCAGCGTAAACTCGCCGACCGCCGTGCGTTGGATCTCCGCCAGGTGCGCACCGGAACCCTGCAGCGCACCGAGTTCGTGTGCCAGCGAACGAATGTAGGTCCCAGCGCCGCATTCCACCACGAACCGCGCGATCGAACCTTCCACGCCGGTAAGCCTGAATTCGTACACATCCACCTCGACGGGTTCCAGCTTCACCGGCTTGTTTTTTCGCGCCAGTTCATGCGCTGGCCTCCCATGAATCTTTTTCGCGGAGAAAGACGGCGGAGTTTGCTTGATCTTGCCCAGGAATCGCGCTGCGTATTCTTCCAGTTCTTTCGGGTTCAGCGCAGGAGCGGCATCAGGACCCAAGGCCTCGCCGTCCGCGTCATAGGTATCAGTGGAAAATCCGAATCGCACCGCGAAGCTGTATCGCTTCCGGCGTCCGCTGTAAAACCGCGCCAGCCGTGTGGCGCGGCCGAGCGCAAGAACCAGGACTCCGGTTGCCAGCGGATCAAGAGTTCCGAAATGTCCAATGCCGCGGAAACCTACCAGGCGGCGCACAGCTTCCACCACGTCGTGCGAAGTTTTCCCGCGCGGCTTGTCGACGATAAGAATTCCGTCGTAGGGCAAAGGCTGAGGAGATCGGGGCATGTTTTTAGTTTGTCACTTGGCTCTGCCGCGTTTTGAAAGCGGCATATAGTTTTTTGCTTACAAGAAAAATCAGAACGAAAGCTCGGCTACATAATCTCCGGCGGTTTCGCCTTTCTTAGGAGCTGGTCGATATGCTGGCCGTATTCTTCCGATTCGTCGAGCAGAAAAATCACTTCCGGCGCTCGCCGAAGCCGCAAACGTTCCACCAGCTCGTGGCGCACGTAGCCCGACGCCGCTTTCAGCCCTTCTAATGTTTCCGCGCGTTCGTTGTCGTCTTCCGCGAGTTGCACGAATACACGCACGGTGCGCATGCCTGCGCCCAAGCGGACCTCCGTCACCATCACCGGTCCCGCCAGCCGCGGATCTTTCAACTCGCCCGCGAGCATTAGACTCACTTCGTTCCGAATTTCTTCTGCGATCCGTTCCGAACGGTGTCCGCCGAGCATTATTCACTGTCCTCGAAATAGTCTATTTCCTGCGAAACCAAATCCCGGCCGAGCAAACGCTCCGATTCCGCGGCGACTGCTGCGAGCGATTCTTCCAGATGTTTGCCGTCCCCCGAGATGCTCACTACGCCGACCTTCGAGCGTTGCCATAACTCCTGATGCTCCAGTTCCGCCACTGCCACGTTGAAATGCGCGCGCAGGCGGTCTTTCAGGCTGCGCAGGACTTGCCGCTTGTCTTTGAGAGACTGTGCCTCGGAGATGTGAATTTCAAGAGTGAGGAGACCGATCGGCATTTTCGCCCCCGTAATTTCAGCTAAAACGGGCGAGTAGAAAATTCACTGGAAACGATTTCGCCGTGGTTACGCGCTTTCCTGCCGTCCCGCACGTTCCTGCCGGCGCGGGCGTTCGCTGGGAGGAGGCATCTCGAGCGCTACGGTCTTTTCCATCTTGAAACATTCGAGAATGTCCCCCACTTTCACATCCGCAAAATTCGACACGCCCACACCGCATTCAAAACCCTGGCGCACTTCGTTGGCATCTTCCTTGAAACGCTTCAAGGAAGTGATCCGCCCGGTGTAAATTACGACGTTATCGCGCTGCACGCGGACCTCCGCGTCGCGCTTCATGATGCCGTCTTGTACCGAACAACCGGCGATGGTTCCCACGCCCTTGACTTTGAATGTGTTCCGCACTTCCGCGCGGCCCAGATACGTTTCCTTGATTACCGGCGCAAGTAATCCGGACATGGCTTTCTTCAATTCGTCCTGCAACTCGTAGATGATCGAGTAGGGGCGAATGTCCACGCCTTCGCGTTGCGCTAGATCCGAAGCTTTTCGTTCCGGCTTCACATTGAACGCGACGATCACGGCGCCGGAGGTCGACGCAAGCAGGACGTCGCTTTCGTTGACCGCTCCCACGCTCGCGTGAATTACTTTCAGTTTCACTTGATCGGTTGAAAGTTTCGGCAGCATTTCGTTCAGCACTTCCACGGAACCCTGCACGTCCGCCTTCACCACCACGGGGAGCTCTTTCACTTCGCCCACTTTCAACTGTTCGTGCAACTGATCGAGTGTCAAGCGGCCACTGGCCGATTTTGCCAGCGAAGCTTCGCGCTGCTTGCCCTGGCGGTACTCAACAATGTGTCGGGCCTTGGCTTCGTCCGCCACCTGAAATTGATCGCCGGCTTCCGGCACACTCTGCAAACCGAGAACCTCCACCGGCGTCGATGGCCCGGCCTGCTTGATGGCCGCTCCACGATCGTCAAACATCGCGCGAACTTTTCCGTACACCGCGCCGACGATGAACACATCTCCCACGTGCAAAGTGCCATTCTGCACCAGCATTGTTGCCACCGGGCCGCGGCCCTTGTCCACGCGCGATTCCAGCACGGTTCCGCTCGCCGGCACATCAGGATCAGCCTTCAACTCACGAAGGTCTCCCACCAGGAGAATCATTTCGAGCAGCTTCGGAATGTTCGTCTTCATTTTGGCCGACACTTCCACCATCACCGTGTCGCCGCCCCATTCTTCGGGCATCAATCCTTTGTCTGAAAGCTGGCGCTTCACGCGTTCCGGCTGTGCGTCCGGCTTGTCGATCTTGTTGATAGCGACCACCATCGGAACTGCGGCTGCACGAGCGTGCGAAATCGCTTCTTCGGTCTGCGGCATGATGCCGTCGTCCGCGCCTACCACCAGCACGACGATGTCCGTCACTTTCGCGCCGCGTGCGCGCATGCGAGTGAAAGCTTCGTGGCCCGGCGTATCGATGAACACGATGCGCTTGCCCTGCACGTGCGCTTCATACGCTCCAATGTGCTGAGTGATTCCCCCAGCTTCGCCTCCCGCAACGTCGGCTTCCCTAATTACGTCCAGCAAGCTCGTCTTGCCGTGGTCCACGTGGCCCATCACGGTGACTACAGGCGCGCGCGCCACTTCATTGCCCGTGCGCTCTTCTTTGATCTTCTCTTCTTGAACAACCTGCTCCTCAAACGTGACAACTTGAACGATACCGTTGAATGCTTCGGCCAGGTTCGTCGCTGTCGGCACGTCGAGCGCTTGATTGATGCTGGCGAAAACGCCTCGATCGAGCAGTGTCTTCAATAATTCCTTGGCGCGAATGTCCAGCTTCTCGGCGAGTTCGCGAACCGTAATTCCTTCCGTGACGGTAACGGCTCGCGGTTCGCGCTTAACCGGCGGGGCCTGTTCAATCTGTGCAGCGCGTCCGGGGCCTGCGCCTGCACGAGGACGCACGGGATGAAGTTTGCGTTCTCCCTCGGCGTATCGTTTTTCAATTAGCGGGCGCCCGCGCGAGGCGGGAGGCTTGCGCGCGTACAAAGGTTTACCTGGCTCGGCCTTGGGAATGCCCGCGCCTGGCCGTTGCCCTCCTACTGGGTCTTGCCCCGGGCGACTGCTGCCAGGGCGTTGTGGAAACCGCGACGGTGGTCCGCCCGGCCTGGGAGCGCCGGGACGGCTTTGTCCGGGAGCACCTCCGGGACGACTCTGACCTGGTGCAGCAGGACGAAATCCCTGCGAGGGTCGGCCTTGAGTAGCACCGGAAGGACCTCCAGAACTTGCCGGATATCTTTGAACGGATGATGGCGAGCCAGCTTGTCTATATCCACCGGGCGCGGCAGAGGGACGTTGCGCTGTCGTGCTGCCCTGCCCGGGAGTGCCACCGGCAGCTACAGGGCGTGCGGGAATGGCAGATCCAGGTGTGGGCGCAACGCCGGGCTTCGCCACGCGGGAAGGGGGCGCCGATCCGGCTGGCGCAACCCCGGGTCTCGCTACGGGTGGCGGAGGAGCTTTCGCGGATGTTGCGGCAGGTGCGGTAGCGCCGCTTGGCGGACGCGTGGCGGGTGTCGTTGCCGCCGACACCGAGGCCGCAGGCGCCGGACGCGCGGCAGCCGGTTGCGTTGCAGCGGCCGGGCGTGACGGTTTCGATTTCGCCGCCGCAGTCTTCACCTTCTCCGCTTCAGCAGCGGCTTCCTGCGCCGCTATCCCCAAGAAATGCTTCCGCACAAGCTCGGCATGAGAATTATCGATCGAGCTCGAATGCGTCTTCTTCTCGGTGACGCCAACTTCCGGCAGGTACTCGATCAGAACCTTTGCTTTGATCTCGAGTTCCCTGGCCAGCTCATTTATTCGGACTTGATTAGGATCTGCCATCAGCCTCTTTCGCTACAAGTTTCACTCAAATCTACTTCTGTACGTTTTCTTCTGAGTCCCCGGCTTCTTCTCCGCCCTCAATTGAATGGCGTCGCGTTTCTTCGCCCGGGAGTTCTCTGGTGTCCGCTGTGCCGGGTGAATCCAAAGGATCCGCCCCGCGCGCGTCTGTCTCCTCGGTCGCCTCCGGAGCGTCCCCTGCTTCGGGCGCTTCAGAGGATTCGAGTTCCTCGCTTACTTCGGGTTTTTCCGACGCTGCGTCCGCCTCAGGAGCATCTTGCACTTCAACCGCTCCCTCCGGCGCTGCTTCGACTGCTTCAACCTGCTCGCTCGGCCCGGCGGCTGCCTGCGTTTCCAGCATTTCGAAATATGCGGCTACGGACTGGTGAATTTTTTCAACCATCTTCTCGCCGATACCCGGAATCTCGACCAGTTGTTCCGGCGTCATATCCGCGAGCTTCTCGACAGAAGTGATTCCAGCAGCTTCGAGTTTCTCGATGGTCTTCGGACCCACGCCCGCTAATTCGGTGAGCGGCGTTCCGGGAGCGGTAAGCGCAGCCATCTGCGCTTCGATCTCCCGGCGCTTCTCTTCCTCGCTCTTGATGTCGATATTCCAGCCGATCAATTTGCTGGCCAGCCGTACGTTCTGGCCTTTCTTGCCGATCGCCAGCGAAAGCTGGGTGTCCTCGACGATCACTTCCAGTCTTTTTTCTTCCGGATCCACCACCTGCACGCGCGTAACTTTAGCCGGGCTTAGTGCCTTTTGCGCGAACGCGATGGTCTCTTCGTTATACGGGATGATGTCGATCTTCTCGCCGCGCAATTCGCGGATGATGGACTGTACGCGCATTCCCTTCATACCCACGCAAGCGCCGACAGGGTCCACATCTTTGTCGCGGCTCTCGACTGCTATCTTCGTTCGCTCGCCGGCTTCGCGAGCCACCGCCCGGATTTGCACGGTGCCGTCATAAATTTCCGGCACTTCCATTTCGAAAAGCCGCTGCACCAGCGCAGGATCGGCGCGCGAAACAACTACTTGCGGCCCTTTCGCTGCGCGTTCCACCGCGCGAATCGTAACGCGCAACCGGTCGCCAACGTTATAAGCTTCCAAACGTGATTGTTCGCGCTTTGGTAGACGCGCTTCCGTGCGCCCCAGATCCACCACGATGTCCGGACCTTCCATGCGCTTCACCACGCTATTGATCAGCTCGCCGACGCGCGTGTGGAACTCGTTGTAAATCGTATCGCGCTCGGCCTCGCGCACTTTCTGCAGAATCACCTGCTTGGCCGTCTGCGCCGCGATCCTTCCCAGGACGTCCGTCGGTTTCGTCTCGATCACTTCGCCGCCCACCTCGATTTCAGGCTGGCGTTTCTTGGCATCTCCGAGCGAAATTTCACGCAGCGGGTCGGTAACTTCTTCGACCACAGTGTGCACGGAAAACACGTCTACCTGGCCGGATTCTGGGTTGAACTTCGAGCGGATATCTTCCTCAGTGCGGTAATATTTCCGCGCCGCGACCACCATCGCGTCCTCAATGGCCGCGACAATGATCTCGGGTTCAATGTGTTTCTCCCGGCTGATCTGCTCGATTGTCTGGTACAGCAGACTCGCCATTTGAGTTTCTCCCGAACATCAGTTCCAAGATATTTAGTTCCATGTCTTGCAGAAATTCTCGCGCCGAAACTATGCCGCCGTTCAAATGCCTATAACTCAACGACCAAATTTGCCTTCTTAATACCGGCGAAGGGCACCGCCATCTCGCGGCCCTTTACATTCAGCTTCACAACGCCATCCGCATAGCCGGCCAAACGCCCCTCGAAATAATTCTGATTCTCGATTGCCTCAGTAACCCAAATCCGCGCCAGCCGCCCAACGAATCGCTCGTAATCCGCCGCCTTCATCAACTTTCGATCCAGCCCCGGAGAGCTAACCTCCAGAACATAAGCCGGACCCGGCACCAAATCCTCCACATCTATAATCACGCTGAGCTGCTCGCTAACCCGTTCGCAATCCTTATGGGTGACACCGAGGCCCTCCGGGTTCTGGGGGCCGGGCAAACGGTCAAGATAGACCCGCAGAAGCCGCTGCTTGCCAATCTTCCATTCCAGGTCGAAAATCTCGAGGCCCAACGAGCCTGCTACCCTCTCCGCCGCCTCACGAATCTTTTCCAGTTGCATTCGATTCAACGGGCCGACTAAGGACCCTGATCTTAGGTTCCGGTACGACTCGGCCGGCAGTTCCAGCCGACTTCCATAGGCAGTCCGACGCTGACGCCGTTCTCGCGCCCAACAAAAAAGTGGGCTCGCGCCCACTGGGACATGCGACCTTTCTGGAAGCACTCCAGTATAATTTTTCGCCCCCGAAAACGCAAGGCCGCCCTGGTTTGGCCGGCGTCCGGGATTTGCCCGCCAACATTGCGGAATGACGACAAAAAGGCCTCGCCTTTCGTTCGGCGAGGCCTTTTTGTCGTAAATGTAGAAACTATCGAGGAGCGGGTTGCTGTTGAGCCGGCTGCGGAGTTGCAGGCTTCGGAGTTGCTGACCGCGGCGCCGCGGGCCTTGTCGCCGCCGCGTTCTTTACCGGATAATTCTGGTCGAAAAGCTTGATGATATCCTGCGTCACGTCGATCGTGTTCGCAGCGTAGATCACTGGAGTGTTCTGCGCCGACGTATCGAGGATTACGCTATAGCCGTTTTCCTTCGAATATTTGTCGAGGACGTCGATCATCTTGCGGCCGATGCGGTCCACGACTTCACGCTCCGCCTCCGTATAATCATCCTGCGATTCTTGCTGCTTGCGCTGATAGGTTCGCGTTAACTGATCGCCTTCGCGCGCCAGCCGTGCTTTCTCTTCGTCGCTCAAGGTATTGGATGTAGTGCGCAGACGCGTCTGCAAATCCTCGATCTGCTTGCGCAGGTTATCGAGTTCTGTCTGCCGTGGCGCAAACTGGGATTGCAGTTCAGCGGCAGCTTGTTTGCCCTCTGCCGAACTCTGAATCGCCGCCTGAACGCTGATCACGCCTACCTTCGCAGGTGACGCTGCGGCTCCGCCGTTCGATTGCGCCCAAACTGCGGGCAACATCAACAGGGCCGCCAGGGCCGGAACTCCAAATCGAATCTTCATTCTCACTCCTTGTTCGAATATTTCGCCAAACACAAATTAGGGATTATAGCTGTCGCCGCAGAAACAGGTCAACCGGATTTCGTACCCGCGCCCTTTTACTTTCGGATGCTACCGCTCGCGTAGAGGTTGGCCGAACGATCCAGCCCCTCAACTTCGCACCGCTGCCGAGCATTAGTGCGGCAGCGGCACAAGCAAAACGCGATTATTGCTCTGATCCACAAGAACCCCTAGATTCATCTTAAGGTCGATCGCGATCGAGTTCGGGCCTATCACCACCGAAGCAGGCTGCAACAAGCCCCCTACACCCAGTACATCGCGCACCTGCGGACCAGCACAGCTGGACGGACCATTCGGATTCGGCGGGCATACATAACTCACAATCGAGATTGTATTGCTCGAGGCATTGTTCGTTACCAGCGTGCTCGTCTGATAATTGTAGTCTAGTGACGTAGGCCCAATTCCCACCCGGAATGAAGTGGGAATAAAGGTAATGGGATCCACGATCACGACATTGTTAATAACACTGTCCACCACCAGGAAATCCTGATTCACGGGATCAAACACAACTCCTGTGGGCAATTCGAACGGAGAAACCCGGTCGATAATTGAATCGGTTGCGACGTTCAGCAAATCGACACTGCTCGCCGACGATGCCGTATCCACGGCGGCGTAGTTCAGGGTGGTGATGATCCCGGGTGTGGGCGGGGACGAAAGCACTGGAGCCATTGCGACAGCCACCGGGAACTGGTCAACCAGTATCGTCGTTCCAAGCGTCGCGCTCGTACCGGTAGCTGGTAGCGAGACAAAACTGACGTTATTCGACGTTGTATTGGCAGTTCCTGCCGTGGCCGTGTCGGAATTGAGCCCGATGCCCGTCGGCGCAGTACAAGTACCGCAAAGCGGCACGGTAGTGGGAGGCGTAAAAACTCCATCGACTCCTGCCTCATCCAGGACGGTGACGTTGTTACTGCCAGTATTCGCTACCACCGCCAACCCTAGTCGGTCGATCACCGAAACGCCCGCTGGGTTGGATCCCACCGAAACGGTTGAGCCGGATAAGATTGGCGCACCCGTGAGCAAATTCAAAATGGATACAGTGTTATCCGCATTATTCGTTACCGCCGCCTGATCGAGGTTCTGGTCCACCGCCACTCCCACCGGCGTGTTACCTACAGGAACCGGTTGAATTAAGGCGAGTTCGGTGGTGTTAGACCATTGCCCGCCACTTTCTACGTACACGATGAAGTTACGCGCGTTCGTGAGCATAGTTGCAGGGATCGCGGCGAGAATCTGGCGGTTGCTTACCACCGTCACGTCGCCGGCTGGGAGCGCTGTTCCATCAATGACTACTTGCGGCGCCCCTGAAAATCCAATGCCATTGATTGTCAAAGTCAGCGGAGTCGTGGGACTAGTCACGAACGCCATCGCGGGACTGGACTCCACTATTTGCAATGCCCGAAACTGTCCGGATATCCCGAGCGTAACAACCGAGACTGTATTGTTCCCCGCATTCACGATGAACGCCTGATTCGTCGCCGCGTCGATCGCCACCGCCTGTGGCGAGTTGAGCCCCGTAACGGTTTGCAAGACGTTGCTGTTTCCCATGTCCACAATCGCGGCCGTTCCGGCAAGCCCGTTAACGGCGATGCCCACATTCGACAGTGGATTTATAGCTGCCCCGATAAACCCGGGCTGGTCAATCGGGTTGCCATTTTCCAGGAACGGGATGCTACTGACTGTATTGTCCAGCAGGCTGTAAGTGGTAAGGGTGCCGTTTGGATCAGTGAGCAGCGCCTTATGCGTCTGAGTGTTGATGCCTACGCCCTGAGTTGACGTGGACACCGAGAGACTCCCGATTACCACCGGAGCACGGCCGACCACGTCTCCCGGTGTCACGTTGGGAGCGCGGCCCAGATCTACGATATTGACCGAGCCCCCTCCGCCAGGCGTAACAATTGCCCAGTTCAAACGCGGGTCAATCGCCACGGACGGAGTTGGCCCAGTGCTGTAGGAACTTAAGCTTCCCCCGATTTGCTGCACGAGCACGGGCCTACCGGTGGAGAGGTCCAGGACTGTGGCCAGATTCGTCGATTGCTGCGTGACGAGCGCCCGGTGAGTCAACGAGTTAATTCCGATCGAGAATGGCAACGCCACCGTAGCGGGCGGAACGGCCGTGTTCGGCAAAGTTAGAGTGGATATTACTGTGTTCGTGGTCAGGTCAATTGCAGTAACGCTGTTGCCTCCGGTGCCGCTCCCGTTGTTTACCACCACCGCGATGTGGTGGGCCAACTGATCATCAATAGCGACTCCTGTGGGACTCGGGCCCACCGCCACCGGCACCACAGTATTGGTGACCAAATTGATGATGCTGACCGTGTTCGCCCCCGTGTTCGCAACCACCGCAACATCCAGCGCAGGATCAATCGCGATTGCCGACGGGCCGGCTCCCACGCCGATAGAGGTGCTCGGCGCAGTCGGAAATGACGTGGGCTCTATGGATAGGTTCACCGCGGAAATTGGGGGATTAGGCGCTACGACATCGGTGTTCTTTACCACGATCGGATAAAGACCAGGCGGACCAAAGTCCGTATCCGAAATAGTAACCTGCAACACCCTTGAGCTTCCCCCGGCACTCACCGTCACCGGCTGGGCATTAAAGAATACCGACGTGCAGGGCGAGAAATATCCGCCGGTTAGAGTCACGCCTACATCCGCAGCGCTTGCTACCGTGCTATCCGGCGACGAAGCGACTAGCGCCGGACGCGATGGGTTGATAATCAGATTCGCCTGCTGCGTACGATCGCCATTCTGGCGCTCCACTATAATCGGAATTTGCGGCGCTGCTGTCTGCGGGGTGCATGGCGCCGGTGAGACCAGCAGAGCTGCTGGTATGGTGGCGCGCAGGAGCGTAGGGCTGATGAATATCGTGGGGACCGGAACGCCGCCTGCAAGCACTGTGCTGGTAGAGAAGAAATTTGTACCATTCAGATAAATGTCTTGCTGCACCGAGCCTTCTTGAGCCATCGTCGGCAGAATAGAGGAGAGTGTCGTTTGACCCGTCGAGCTTCCAATAGTCACTGACGCCGTGGCGGATTGGGAGCTGTCCGCAGCCGATGTGGCCGTGACGGTCACCGCACCCGGCGAGGTCAATGGCGCGATATAAGTCCCCGCGGGGCACGGCAGCGGCGCCGCCGGATTCGGGCAGATAAACCCGATGGTCGAGTTGCCGCCAACAACTGTCATGCCGTCGGCGGTTACGCTCCAAGTGACGGCCGTATTAGTAGTGCCGCTAACTGTCGGCGTGAATAGAATGTTTTCGCCTGGAGCGATGGTCACATTGTTCGGTGCTATCGAAACGCGCACTCCCGAGCCCACCTCAACGAAACTGATTCCATAAATATTCTGGTTCACCGTGCTTTGCGCCGCGACAACAAAAATATTTGGTGACGGCGGCGTAGGTGGAGCAACGTACAGTCCGGTACTGCTTATGGTGCCAAAGCCGGTGAGCTGCCCGCAATTTAGCGGTATAGGATGGGTCACAGTCAGACTTGGAGGGGGAAGGCAAATTAGCCAGTTCACCGTGGAAGTCGAAGTACCGGTCACACTAACCGTGAATTGCTGCTGGCCGGGAGGCAAGCCAGGCTGGCTACTGATAAGAACGGAAATGGGTGACGTAGCGGTGCCCGTCGGTATCACGGTAACCCCGACGGGTGTGCTGTTTCCGCCGCACCGTGCCAATCCGGCGGCCAGAATTATTACCACCCCTATTTTCCAAGCTCGCATCCTCACTCCTCCGTCCCATCTCGAACGATTATATCTATCTCGCGCGTAAAAAAATTTCCAGGCGCTGTACCTCGATCTCTGAAGACTAGACGCTCATATTAGAAGGTCTTTCCCACGGTAAACCGGAAAGTTTGTTTCGGCTCAATCAGTCCCGACGGAATATGCTGCACTTGCTGAAACAGAATTGATTCTAGTTCCGGAGCGATCTGCGTCTGTAGCACTCCGGGCGGCAAGCTGTTCTTCACCGCATCGCTCAAAGAATAGGCGCCCTCCGGCGCCACGATCGTCCCCGTCAAGCGCAAATAATTGTATGCGTAGTAAATGCGAAACGGCGCGTTGACGATCGGCAGAATAACCTGCAGCTCCAGCCCCGCAGAAGTGCGCGGATGGAAATTCGTGCCGTGAATGATGGGCAGGTCGGTCGTCACATGTACATTTGGGAAATCAGGATTGGGATACTGTTCCTGGAACAAGGCCACCGCTGCGGGATTTAGTGACAATTGCGATTGCCGCAGGATGCCATTCACTCCCACGTCGTTGAACATCACCAGCGTCACCGGGCCCGCAATGGGGATGCGATATTCCAGGTTCAAAACGTTCTGATAATCCCCTCCCGGACGAGTGGGAATGAATTCCAAAAGCGGCACGGTGAGCTGTTGGGGTGTGGGAGCTCCTGTTGGCCCGAGCTTTCTGGGATCGAAGTAAATGATGCTCGTACTGGTCGAAAACGGAATCGAAACAAAAGGAGAGATAGTGTAGAAATTAAAGCCCCGGACGTCCTGTTCGCCCCCCAGATAAAATCGGTTGAAGGGCGGGATATCTTTCCCGCCATAGCCAGAGATCAATGCCGTCTGGTACTTCACCGCGAACACATTGCGGCGCTTGTTGACGGCATGAAAATAGCTCGTCGAAAATGTATTGCTGAAGGTATTCACGTTGCCCTGTAATGGGCCGCCTTCGAACGACAAACCGTAATAGAAGCTTCTCCCGTGCGTGGGGTTCTGCGGATTGTTCACCGTGCTGTAACTGATCGTTGGTGTGATTTTGCTGGAATGAATCCCATTCAGCGCGGAAGGCCCCGCCAGGCTGGTGAATTGGATGCTGTCGAACAGCAACTGCGCCGACTGGCTGAACGTAGTGATGTCTGTCGTGGAAAATCCGTACGTGAGCCCCACACGCGCGAAAGAGAACCTTCGCAGCGGCTCACTCAAAAAAATGGTGAAACCCTTTGTGTTCGTGTCGTAGTTTTGCTGCAACGCCGGATTCAGGGCCACGTTCTCGCCAAGCAGAGCGCCAAATTGCTTTTCCTGGTTAAAGGAGAGTTTGCTGGCGAAAATGGTGAAGCCGGAAGTAATCGGCCGATCGAAAAGAAACGGCTCGGTGAATCCGAATGTGTAGCCCCGCTGGAAACTTCCCAATTGCGCCGACAAGGTGAGTGTTTCACCCAGTCCCAGGAAATTGTTCGTTTGGTAAGAAGCGCTGACGAACGTGCCGGCGATTCCGCTCACGCCACCGGAGAAGCTGATGGATTGTTTTCCTTTTTCATGCACCTTCAGCCGGATGTCGACCGTGCCGGCCTTCACGTTGCGCTTCAGTTCCGCGTTCTCCGGCTTGATGACGTCGAAGTAGCCGAGTTGGTTGAGCCGCAATATGCTCAATTCCCACAAGCGATTGTTGTACACTTGGCCTTCATCCAGCAGAATTTCCCTGCGGATCACTTTATCGCGGGTGGTAGTGTTACCGGAAAATTCGATGCGGCGCACGAAGAACTGCTTCTGCTGATCGAACTCCATGGTCAAATTTACGACTTTCTTCACATCATCGATCTCCGTCACCGGCTCGGGTACGAAATCAATGTAGCCATATTCCCCGTACAGCTTCTTGTAATTGTCGAGCGCCTTCCGTATTTTGTCGGCTGAAAAAACCTCCCCCTCTTTTATCGGGAATACGCGGGCTAGCAGGTCGGACTTGAAGACCAGACCCACTTCCGGGTCGCTGCTGCGAAATTTCAGGCTCCCCATCCGGAACTGCGCGCCTTCCTCGATCGGAATCGTTATGTTCACTCGTTTACCGTGTTTGGATCCAAGCATGGGCCAGGGCCCTTTGACGCCGCTGCGGTCTTCGTCAACCGTATTCAGGACCGGATCACCGACGTTGACCTTGAAATAACCGTGGTCGCGATACAGCCCCTTAATTCCTACCTCCAAGTCTTCGTCGAGTTTTTGGCGATCGTAGGTTTTGTCCAAAACTGCGATATTCGTGATATAGAGCGGAATCGCATAGGGCCGGTCGTGCCGCATCGCGCGCAAAAGTTTTCCGTCCGAAAAAACTTTATTCCCGGTAAACGTAATCGTGCCGACCTTCACCTTGGGGCCTTCGTCAATATTGAAGACCAGCTTGACCGCGTTGGTCGCAGCGATACGTTCGTAGGTCGGCTTGACGGTCGCGAATTGCCGGCCGTGTTCGGCCAGTAGCTCCTTTATTACCACTTCGGCGTGCTTGATTTTCGTCGGATCGAACTGGCTTTCCACCGAAAGACCTACCTTCTTATCCTTGAACGCGTCGAGAATATCCGACTCCGAGATCGATTTGTTCCCCTTGTACTCAATCCTGCGGATGATCGGCCGCTCTTTCAAATAGAAAACGACAATTTTACCGTCCGGCTGGTCCGGGCTGTCTTCCACCTCGAGCCGCACGTCCTCGAAGAACTGTGTGTTCCAAAGTGCCTGGAAATCGCGGCGAACCGCTTCTTCGCTGTAAGGATCGCCCGGCCGCGAAAAAATCCGCGCGCGCAGAGTGTCCGCCTGGATGCGCCGGTTGCCGATGAATTCGATTCGCTGGATTACGTATTGAGGGCCGGAGGGTCCCTGGCCCTGTTGAGCCCAAAGAAGATCCCCATGCGCGATTATGCACAAGCACACAACGGCAAGGGGTTGAAACAGGCGCACAAAAATTTTCGTGCTCGCGGCCCTAGTCAAGGCCGCAGATTTCCGCCCAAGATTATGTGCTCCCCCGCCGGAACCGCTCCCGTCCGGCTTGCGCGTAGGATTCTTAGTGGGCCACCGGGGTTGCTTCAACTACGGGACGGAAAGAAAGACCCTCACTGGAGAGAAAAACCTCCAGCGTAGCCGGCCTTTGCAGTCCGCCCTGAATCAAAGCTTCCGACAGTGGGTCTTCGACATACTTCTGTAACGCGCGCCGGAGCGGCCGCGCGCCATAATTTCGATCGCCGCAGGTTTTTTCCAGAATCCACTGGCGCGCTTCCGGTGTCAGTGCAATCTGCACCTGGCGATGCACCAGCGTCTCGTTAATCTGGCCTACCAGCAAATCAATAATGCGCAACAGATCGTCGTCCGTGAGCGAGTTGAACAATATCACCTCATCCAGACGATTGAGGAATTCGGGATTGAACACCCGCTTGACCTCGCTCATCACCATGTCGTCCTGGCTCTTGGCCATCGAGTCGAGTTCTTTCGATGCGAATCCCAGGCCGCTTTGCTTTTGCAGTTGCCGCGCCCCCAGGTTCGAAGTAAGGATGATGATCGCGTTGCGGAAATCCACCGTGTTTCCGAGGCCGTCGGTCAGCTGCCCGTCTTCAAAAACTTGCAGCAAGATGTTGTATACGTCCGGATGCGCTTTTTCAATCTCATCCAGCAAAATTACGGAATACGGAGTGCGCCGTACGCGCTCCGTCAGTTGTCCGCCTTCCTCGTATCCCACATATCCTGGAGGCGCTCCGATCAGTTTCGATACGGAATGCTTCTCCATGTACTCGGACATATCGAAGCGAACCAGCGATTTCTCGCTCCCGAACAAAAATTCCGCCAGCCTTCGCGCCACTTCCGTCTTGCCCACTCCGGTCGGCCCCAGGAACAGGAAACAGCCTACCGGACGGCCCGGCGCCTTCAGACCAGCGCGGCTCCGGCGAATTGCCCGTGCCAGGGCGGTAATCGCTTTGTCCTGGCTGATGACCCGCCGGTGTAGTTCTTCTTCGATGCGCAGCAACTTCTGCTGTTCGTCTTCCTTGATCGCGGAAACCTGGATTCCCGTCCAGCGCGCTACAACTTCTTCGATATCCTCGCGCGTAACGATACCCGTGGAAGAATCGTCAATCTTCAACTTCTCTCGCAGCGCTCGCAGGTGCTCTTTTTCTTTTCGCTCTTCTTCGGAATAGAACCGCGCCTTTTCGAATTCGTGATTGGCGATGGCTGTTTCCATGCGGTGCGTGATGAACTTCACGCGCTTCTGCACCTCGGAAACTTCATCTGGAAGCATCGCTTGGCGCAGCTTCACGCGCGAACCCGCCTCGTCCAGAAGATCGATGGCCTTATCTGGCAGAAAACGATCGGGGATATACCGGTTAGACAGATAGACTGCATAGCGAATGGCTTCGTCCGTGTAGCTGACCGCGTGAAATTTTTCGTAGCGGTCTCGAACGCCCTGCAGCACACGAATCGCTTCTTCTTCATTGGGCGCGGAAACCTTTACGGACTGGAACCGGCGCTCGAGCGAACGGTCTTTCTCGACGGACTTCCGATATTCCCCAGGAGTCGTCGCGCCGATGCACTGAATCTCGCCGCGGCTCAAAGCAGGTTTCAAAATATTGGCGGCGTCGAGTGAACCTTCCGCCGAACCCGCGCCCACCAGCGTGTGTAGTTCATCAATAAAGACGATGGCGTTCTGACTTTCCATCAATTCCTTCATGATGGTCTTCAGCCGCTCTTCAAATTGTCCGCGGTATTTCGTTCCGGCCACGATCAAGGAAAGGTCCAGCGAAAGAATGCGCTTGTCCGCAAGAAATGGCGGCACATCTCCATCGGAAATTCTCTGGGCTAGCCCTTCGACGATCGCGGTTTTCCCTACTCCCGGCTCACCGATCAAGACCGGGTTGTTCTTCGTGCGCCGGCAGAGGATCTGAATCGCCCGCTCGAGTTCTTTATCTCTGCCCACCAGCGGGTCGAGCTGACCTTCCATCGCAGCCTGCGTCAAGTCGCGGCTGAATTCCGCTAATAAGGAAGCTTCTTTGGGCCGGTTCACTGGCACTTTCTCTCCTGCGCCGCGCGTCAATTCTTCACGCACAGCCGAAAGCCGCAATCCCCGCTCCAGCAAAATTTCCGCGCCAAAGGATTTCTCCTCGCGCAGCACTCCCAAAAGCAGATGCTCGGTGCCTACGTGCTTGTGCCCCAATCTCTCCGCTTCTTCCGCGGCAAAATTGAGAATGCGCTTGCACTCCTGGCTCAGAGGAACTTCTACCGAAGTCGAAATGCGCTCGCGCACGGTGATCCGTGCTTCTATTTCTTTGCGAATGGATTCGATCGAGCCGTGCGAGCGCAGAAACCGGTTCGCCAGCGCCTTATCCTCGCGCAGCAGTCCCAAGAGCAGGTGCTCCGTCTCGATGTAGGGGCTTCCGTATTGGCTCGCCTCGTACCGCGCGAAAAAGATCACGCGCCGGGCTTTCTCTGTATAGCGTTCAAACACGGGTCACCTACACTCTCCCCGGGGTCTTGGTCGGGCCCGCAGATGCTACAGAAGGGGCTGCGGAACCTGCCAGTGTGTTTCCAATCGGCGCCAGCTTTCCATGTTCCAGAATCAGAACGCGGTCGGTGCGTCGCGCTAAGGATAAATTGTGTGTTGCTAGAATAGAAGTTAGATGGTGAGATCCATGGAGACGCTGCATGAGTTCAAAAATATTTTCCGCGCTCCGCTCATCCAGATCCCCGGTAGGTTCATCGGCGAGTAGCAATGCTGGGCCGTTCACCAGCGCCCGTGCAATCGCTACGCGCTGCTGCTCGCCCCCGGAAAGCTCCCCGGCCCGCTGTTCGGTTCGACTGGCCAACCCCACCTCTGCAAGCCACTCACCCGCCGTTCGAAGCGCTTGCCCCAACCCTACGCCCCGAACAAGAAGAGGCATCGCTACATTTTCCGCCGCCGTGAAATCCGGCAAAAGGTGATGACGCTGCCAGACAAGACCAACGGCGCGATTGCGATACTCTGCCAGCTCCGCCTCGGAAAAAGACTGGAGCGAATTCCCGCCGAAGTATACTGTACCGCTCGTTGGAGTGTCCAGCGCAGCCAGCATGTGCAGCAACGTGCTCTTGCCCGTGCCGGAAGGTCCTACGATTGAAACTGTCTCGCCGCGCTCGATGGAAAAATCAAGCCCGTCAATTGGAGTGATTTCCTGCGTGCCGGAGCGGAAAGTCTTTCTCAGACTGTCACAACGTAGAAGTATTGCTGATGTCCGGGGGTCTACGGACCGCGAATCGTCCAAGATAGCGACACTTGAATTGGTCTGCGTCTGCATGTTCTCGCTATAACCTAACTCAATTTAGATGCCGAAGTCGTAGTTCTGTATGTCCTTCCGTTACATACTGCTAGCCCGCGCCGGAATTGTACCAAAGCGGGTTGATTCTAATGTATTTCTCATTTTTGCCGTACTGTTACCTCTAGCAGCCTCTCCCCTGCGCTTCGCCTTGCTTTCGATTCTAGCACGTCTCGCGGATTAGCACGCCTCGGGGAGATCATTCGAAGCGAAGAATTTGCACTGGCAGGATTCTTGCCGCGGAGCGTGCCGGAACCACCGTCGCCGCTATGCTGATCGCCAATGCAGCAGCGGCGATCCATACAGCATCTAAAGCGTTCGCGTGGAATGGAACGTATGCAATCGCGTACAGCTCAGGATTCAACGGGATCAACCGCCATCTATCGGCGATCCATGCGGATGTATACCCGAGCAGGAGTCCAAACGCTGTCCCCGCCGCGCTGACCACAATCCCTTGCAAGATAAATATCTTTCGTACTTGGGCGCTGCGCGCTCCCATCGCCATCAGGACGGCGATGTCGCGGGCCCGATCCGCTACCGTCATCGTGAGCACTACAAGAATGTTCAAGCCCGCAACGAAGGTAATCAGTCCGATGAATATTGCTGTAACAAGTTTTTCGAGACTCAGCGCGCGGAACAGTGCGCGATTCTCGTCCATCCAAGTGGTAGTGGTAAAACCGTTCCCGGCGCGATGCAGGAGTGTATCGGCAATCGTTGCGGCGTCGTCCATTTGCGCCACTCGCACTTCGAGCAGGCTCACCACATCGCCAATTCCGGCAAGCCCCTGCGCCGACTCTAGCGTCACGAATCCCCAATTGGCGTCGTAATCATAGAATCCGGAATCGAAAACTCCAGCCACACGAAACCGTCTGGACCGCGGGAGCATTCCAAAAGGCGTCAGGTTTCCCTGCGGGCTGGTCAATGTAACGTAGTCCCCTGCGGAGATTTTCATGTCTTCGGCGAGGAAGCGCCCCACAAGCAGCGCCGGGATTCCGTCGCTATCGGCGCCGAAATCGCTCGATCCTGCAACCAGATTGCGCAGCGCTTCGCTGGCCCGGCGCTCCAGCTCCGGGTCCACCCCTTTCAGTACGATTCCGCGCGCGTGTGGTCCGGAAGACAGCAGCACCGTATCGTAAATTGCCGGCTCGATCGAGAGCACGCCGGGTGTGCCGGCCAAACGGCCTATCAATTCTCGGTAATCGCGGATGCCGTTCGCACCGATAGGCTTGAGGTTGACGTGCGCGGTAACGCTCAGCAATCTGTCGCGAATCGCTTGGCGGAATCCGGTGTTCATCGAAAGCGCGATCACAAGTGTGGTCACGCCCGACGCTACTCCCACCACCGCCAGCAGCGTGACGATCCGCAGTACTGCCGGCCGGTTCGGCGAGCGCAGATACCGCAACGCCACTAGCCATTCAAATGTCATTTTGCTTCACCGCTCGTTTCAGCCGGCGGCTCCGCAGGCTCGCCGCCTTCGGTGCGTAGCAGCGGAAAAAGGACTACTTCACGGATCGCATGAGAATCGGTTAGCAACATTACGAGGCGGTCGATGCCAACGCCTTCGCCGGCGGTCGGCGGCAACCCATGCGAAAGCGCGCGAATATAATCGGTGTCCACTTCCTTGGGTGATTCCGGGTCGCCTTTTTCAACTTGTGCGCGAAAGCGCCCCTCTTGATCGAAAGGATCATTCAGCTCCGAAAAGCCGTTCGCAAGTTCCATCCCCGCGATGAACAGCTCGAATCGCTCGGTCAACGATGGGTCATCGGGCTTTTGCTTCGAGAGCGGCGAAATGGCCGTCGGAAAATCATAAATAAAAGTCGGCTGGACCAGATGTGCTTCGGCAACTTGTTCGAAAAGCTCTCCGGTCAATTCCCCGTCAGAAAGCTTTGTGACGTTGGCGAAAGGTACCAGACCGTGCGCGCGTGCAAATACGTTGTAGCGTTCGGCCAAGGTGCGCGGTCCTCCCGGTGCGGCGAGCTCGGAGGCGTTCGGCGCCGGGGCTGCAGCTTCGGGCCAGAACTTGCAAATGGCTTCTCGCATCGTCAGGCGTTCGAAATGCCCAAAGTCGATCTCGTCATCTCCGAACTTCACTTTAGTGCTGCCGCAAATCTTCTCGGCGAGCACGCGGAAAAAATCTTCCGTCAAGTCCATCAGCTCCGAATAGTCGCTATAAGCCTGGTAAAACTCCAGCATGGTGAATTCGGGCTGGTGAATCGCATCGATTCCTTCGTTGCGGAAATTTCGGTTGATCTCGTACACGCGATCCAGCCCGCCGACAACCAGCCGCTTCAGATAAAGTTCCGGCGCGATGCGCAGATACAAGTCCATGTCGAATGTGTTGTGGTGCGTTACGAAAGGACGCGCCGTTGCGCCGCCAAGGATCGGATGCATCATCGGCGTCTCCACCTCAAGGTAGCTTCGCGAGTCGAAAAAATGCCGTATTTCGCGGATGATCTGCGCGCGGCGAATGAAAATCTCACGGCTGCGTTCGTTCACGATTAAATCGAGATATCGCCGGCGAAATCGCTGTTCCACGTCCGCCAGCCCGTGCCATTTTTCAGGCAGCGGAAGCAACGCTTTACTCAACAATTCAAGTTTCTCAACCCATACCGTCAACTCATTTGTTTTCGTTCGAAAAAGGTGCCCTGAAATCCCAATAATGTCTCCGAGGTCCAGGAGTCGAAATAATTGGTAGGCCTGTTCTCCGACAACATCCAGTTTGATGTAAAGCTGAAGCCGCACGCCGTCTCCGGTCACATGCGCAAAAGCCGCTTTTCCGTGCGGGCGTAGCGCGATAATTCGTCCGGCCACGCGCACATTCACGGGATCGGCGGTAAGCTGTTCGGCCGTGCGAGTTTCGAACTGTTCGCCGATCTGTCGAGCCGTATGCGTCCAAGCGAACTTCCGCGGGTACGCAGAATGCCCCAGAGCTTCAATTTCACTTAGCTTTTTACGGCGCTGTTGGAACTGGTCGAGCGGTTCAAATTCCAATGGGTCACATTCCTTTCGGTAAGCAGGCCTTCGGCAATTCCGCCAGTTCGAGGAGCCGCGCGCAGTATAGCGGTCGGCTTCCACGAGCGTCAAGAAAACGCCTCTGGCGAAAACCGGTGGTATAATCCCGCTCACTACTTGGGGGGAGCGTGTTTGGTCAACAGAGGCGGAAGGCTGCCGCCGCACGTCGGACTGTTTCTGAAGATTGGATTGCTGCGTTGCCGCGGGAAAAAAGCAATCTGTTCCAGGCAGTCGTTCGGCAATGGGAATCCTCGTATGCCATGATGAGTGTGGCTCTCGACGGAGCTCTCTCGCTTCGCTCCCGTGGCGAACTGGTCTGCGCGCGTCAACAGGTTTTTATTTCCGCTGACCTCTTGGTGCGCCTGGGAGCGACCTTGGTCGTAGCTTGCGGCGCGGTTTCCAATCGCGCACGCCACCTCACTGGGCTTCCTTTAGTCGAACCATTGAATACTGAGTTTTTCCGCGGCCACACAGCGCAGAATGCCGCTCAATGGAACGGGCTTCTGCACCATGTCCTATTTGCCGACCGTTCTCGGTTCTTCCAAAAGCTGCGAATTCTCTCCGATACAGTCGAGCATGTTGTACGCGAGTTCGACCAGACGGCTGAAGACCTCTCGCAAGGCCTTGCCGTTCAGCCGGCCAATTGCTGGAATATGCTCGATTGCCTGCATTACGACTTCAACACCTGTTTATGCGAGTCCGAAATAATATTGAAGTCTTTCCTGCGAGCGCTTCCCGCCGAGCAGCTAGCCGCTTTTGCTCTGGAATTGGATTCTCTTCCCGCCGAAACCCGCGTCCGCCGCCGGTTGCGGGAGCGGCCGCACATGTCTCGTGCTACCGCTTAGCGATCATCTGATTTTCCTGGTAACTACTCGGTGGGCTTTAGCATCACTTAACTCGCCCGGCTTTCCCAATCTGCTGGTCCTGGCGGCCGCCGTAAGTCCGAACAATGCTAGACCTTTGAGGGAATTACGACGAAAATAGCAGGGCACCATGCGCGTTTTCTGCGCCACTGCCGGTTTTGCGGCTGCTCTTGATCGCCGAAAATTGTCCAGTAATCGATTTGTTAAGCAGGAAGAACCACAGGTACAACTTCTAAGGCGACCGACGCATCGCAGCTAGGGATGCGTCCCGACGGGTAGCGTGGCCCGAACGAGACGAAACGATACGGACGAGATGCCGGAGGCGGAAGCCATCCGGCTCGCCCAGCAAGGCAATGCGGCGGCGTTTGAGCGGTTGTACCGTTTGCACAATCGCCGGGTCTATTCGCTGTGTTTGCGGATGGTTGGCAATACGGCAGGTGCCGAGGACTTAACGCAGGAAGCGTTCCTCCAGCTCTTCCGAAAAATTGCTACTTTCCGCGGCGAATCGGCCTTTTCTACTTGGCTGCACCGCCTGGCCGTAAATGTCGTTTTGATGAAATTGCGTAAGAAGTCCGGAACGGAAACCTCGTTAGATGAGCTCACGGAGCCCGACGAGGAATCCGGCGGTCCCCGGCGGGATTTCGGGGCACCGGATCTAAGGCTTAGCGGCTCGATTGACCGCGTCCACTTACAGCGTGCCGTCGAGCAGCTCCCTCCGGGCTACAAGGCCGTGTTTGTGCTCCATGATGTTCAGGGTTACGAACACAATGAAATTGCGGAGATCATGGATTGCTCCATCGGAAATTCGAAATCGCAGTTGCACAAGGCCCGCATGCGCCTTCGCGAACTCCTTCACGAAGCCACTCGTGACAAGGCTCGCGAGGACCGTAAGGCTGCCGGTGCCGATCCTGGCGGCAAGGACTGAAAGAAATGGCCACGATTACTTGTAAAGCTTTCCTGAATCACCTGCCACTCTGGGTGGAGGGCAGCCCTCACCCCGATGCACAGGCTCACCTTAGTGTTTGCCCCATTTGCCGGAACGTCCTCGACGATCTGAATGCCATCCACACCGAAGCGCGTAGCTGGAGCGCCGAAGAAACCGAAGCGCCTCCGCGCGTGTGGGCCTCTTTGCGAGCGCAGCTCGAACAGGAAGGGTTAATTCGTGATAACCGCGGCGCTCAGCTCGAACTCTCCCACCCGCGGTGGTTCAGCGGATGGTTCGCCGGCTTGCCGCGCCCGGTTCTGGCAGGCGCCTACTTGGTATTGTTGATTGCGGTAGCCTTCGGCTTGAGCAGGCCCATTAATAAACGGGCCAACGAAGCTCGCTGGCTGGAGGGCACTCAGGACTCCACGCTGCCGTTGAGCGCTCAACTCACTGCCGAGCAGCATTCTTTCGCATCCTTCAACGATTCCAATCCCGTCGTGACTGCTTCCCTCAACAAAAATTTGGCAATTGTTGACAACTACATCGCTTTATGTGAAAAAAGTGTGCAAGAAGAACCCCAGAACGAAGTGGCGCGGGATTATCTCTACGAAACCTATCAGCAGAAGGCGGATCTGCTAGCGCAGATGACGGAACGCGGAGAAAACAACCGATGAGCGTCTCTCACTTTGTTCGTGAACGATTGATGTCTAACGGCAATTGGAAAACCGCTAGTTTACTGGTCCCCGGTCTCCTGCTCTGCAGCATGGTGTCCGCGGAACCACAGCCTCGCCGCCAGGAACAGCACTTCAAGGTTCAATCTCACCCGGTCATCACCCTTCACAATCCAAACGGCATGATCACCGTGAAGGCTTGGACCAAGTCCGAAGTGATGGTGATTTCAACCCGCGCGAGCGATGACGTGGAAGTGGACGCCGAACAAATGGGAAACCGCGTGGACGTTTCCACTCACCCGACTTCCGATAATGTCGCGCCCGACGATATGCGCGCCGACTATCAGATTAACGTCCCGGAAGACGCTGAGCTTCAGATCCACAACGATTCGGGAGAGGTAAATGTCGCGAACGTCCTTGGCGACATGAACGTCGAGACCGTGGCCGCGGCTGTTGACCTCGAAGACTCCGCCGGTTACGTCACCATCAAGACCGTGGGCGGCTCTTTTCAGTGCACTCGCTGCGCCGGAAAACTTGAGATTTCTTCCATCAGCGGGAACCTCCGTCTTACGGACATTCACAGCTATCACGTCCACGCACAGACCTCCACCGGCAATATCCTGTTCTCCGGCGAGTTTCTGCCCAACGGACTTTATCGCTTGAAGAATTACAGTGGCGTCATCGAAGTTCGCTTTTCACCGGCCGATTCTTTTGACCTGAGCGCCACTTCTCTGAAAGGCAAAGTAAATAACGAAGCCAGCCTCACGCCCAAGGCTCACCAGCAACATCTCTACAGCCGGTTTGGCAACAGTTTGTTCGGCACGTTCAATGCCGGCCGCGCCAAAGTCGAATTAACGACCTTCGATGGTACAATCAACATTCTCAAACGTGATTGATTGCTCCATCCCGCAATTACACCAACCCGCTCTCGGTGTTCAGCTCCATGGTTAGTGAAACTCGCGCGCGTACGCTCGTTTGCCTCACCGGATTTATGGGCACCGGCAAATCCACGGTTGCGCGGCTGCTTGCTCGTCAGGTTGGATGGCAGCATGTGGATCTCGATAAGCGCATAGTGGAGGCCACCGGGCAGACGATCCCGATCATCTTCGCCAGGCTCGGCGAATCGGAATTCCGCCGTGCGGAACACGACCAGCTCGCGCGCATTCTGGGCGAAGCCGCCGAACAACAAAAACCTCGTATCGTCTCTCTAGGCGGCGGCACTACGGCCCAACCGCAAAATGTTGCCTTGCTACGGCAGAGCGGCGCGGCGTTGATCTGGCTGCACTGTCCCATTTCCGATCTTCTCAAACGCGCCGCTCACATCACCGATCGTCCTCTGTTTCGCGACGAAGCCAGCTTCCGAAAACTCTACGATGAACGCTTGCCGTCCTACGAACTCGCCGACTATCGAGTCGAAACCAATACCGAGCCTTTGCGCGTGGTGGAACAGATTCTCGCGCTGGGAATCTTCCCCAGGGTGACTGCATGATTCCAAAGCTGAACTCTTCGATTTCTCGGCTGACGATGTTTCTAATCCTAACCGTGATGGCCGCCATGGTCCTGCTTGCAACCTCGCCGTCCCATGCAAAACGCCGCCAGGCGCCGGCACCCGCCTCGGCCGGCTCCGCCAATGCTTTTGTGGCTGACAAAGGAAAATTCCGCATCATGGTTAACGGGCAGAAAATCGGCAAGGAAGAATTCGAAATTGGACCGAGTGGAAACGACTGGGTGGCCCACGGCACATCCGAAATCCAGTCTCCGCAAGGCTCCTCCCGCGTGAATGGAACGCTGAATCTCAAACCCGACGGGACGCCCGTTCGGTATGAATGGTCCACGGAAGGCGCAAAAAAAGCCTCCTCCGTAATTGTCTTCAATGGCGTTGAGGCTAATGTGGAACTGCACCTCGAAGGCGCTCGTCCTTATACCCAGCAGTTCACCTTCAATTCTCCGCGCATCGTCGTGCTCGATAACAATCTCTATCATCAGTACGCAGTTCTTTTCCGCCTCTACGATTGGGACAAGAAAGGCGCGCAATCCTTTTCCGTTCTGGTCCCGCAGGAAATAACGCCCGGTAGCATCACGGTCGAATCGCTCGGCAAGCAGGACATCGGCGGCGCCAGTTTGGAAGAATTGCGTGTCAAAACGGAAGACAATGAAATTGATGCGTTCTTCGATGGTCCCAAACTCATGCGCCTTTTAGCTCCCGCCGCGAATGCCGAAATAATCCGGGAATAGCATTCGTATCCCCGGCGCGGGTAGCGTTTCCTACCACCAAAAATTCATTGCCAAATTAAAAGGCCCGGGAGCGTGCCCGGGCCTTGGGGTGGAATTACAGGTGAATACCGATTCGCTTCTAGAGTTGCGCGCGACGCATCATGTGCGTTGACTCCATGGGTTGTGGCTTCTCAATTGTGATCGCGACGCTCATCTCCGAGCCCTTGCGAAGGATCCCGAGGCTTACCGACTTTTCGTCCGTTTTGTCGCGCAACTGCTGCCGCAGCTCGCCCAAAGAACTGACCGGCTTGCTGTCTATCTTGATGATGACGTCGCCGGCCTTCAGTCCCGCTTTGTCAGCTGCAGTCCCTGCACGAACTTCGCGCACCAGAATCCCGCCGCCTTCAGGCGCGCCAAAATAAGCTCCCAGTTGCCCGGAAAGGTCTTCGGCGCTTATTCCCAGCAGAGGCGTGCGCCCGTCCATCGCGCCGAAAACCTCCGGCCCGTCCAGACGAAGATCAAAGTTCGGCGTCGCCACCGCATACGCGGCGTCAAAATCCCGCATCTTTCCTCTCATTTTCTTTTCCAGCAGTGCGCTGCGATCGCCAAGCTCTACGGAAATATTTTGTGCTGCGCCGTTTCGAGAAATCGCGAGCGGGATATTCCGCCCCGCTGGCGTCTCGCGTACCAGCCGGCGGAACTGCACGGTGCCCTCCACCGCTTGTCCGTCATACCGAGTGATGACGTCATGTTCCTTCAAACCAGCTTTCGCTGCCGGGCTATCCGGTTCGACGTCAATCACCTCGACTCCGCGCACTTCCGAAAGTCTCAAATCCTTGGCCTTGTCGGCGGTCACTTCGCCGATTTCCACTCCCAGCCATCCGCCGCCCTCATCCGAAAAAGAGCTGAATACTTTCGGCTCCTGGCTCCAAACCTCAGCCGCCTTATCCTGCGCTAATGCCGAAAGCTCGTCGGCGTGAGATGCGAACTCTTCTGCGCGGGCCTGCCACTGCCTGCCCGCAACCTGGGCCGAGAGACTCTGCAGTTTCCCGAGCTCCGGTGCGCTCATCTCGACCTCCTTGGCGATCTCGTCCTGAAGATTTGCAAGCTGCAACTGCAGTTCCTGTTCAGTAGTACGTTTGGCGTTGCTCAATAGTTCCGTTAATGTTGTCGAATCCGGGCACGCTTCCGCCGGTCCGGAAGGAACAGGCGAAACGGGCGTGGCGGCTGGAGTCTTGCCTTGAGTTTGGGATTGGCCGTTGAGCGTTCCCGGCGCGCTGCCCAAAGCCAGTAGTAACACGCCTGCAAACGCGAGGTTCGAGCACACCAAGTTCTTCATGTAGTTCCTCCTCACTCGAAAGTTGCGCCCCTCAGACGCCTGGCCGCTGCAGGAACAGGTGAATGCCGCCATTGATTGTACGAACTGAAATCTGGCCCCCGCCGGCTCCCAGCTTCGCTTGAAACGCACGAGCGCCTGGAGATCCCGCGGTCGATGTTACCGGCAACTCCGAATACACGTCGCCGTTCATGCTTAGCACTTTCAAATTCGCCCGTGCAGTAGAAGGCAATCCCAGCACTACGGAGCCGTTGACCGTCTCAAGATTCATGGGACCGCCGTCAGACAATTGCCGCAGCTCCAGGCGCACATTTCCATTTGTCGTTTTTTCGCTGAACCGCCCCGTGCTCTCGGTCACTTCCACATTCCCATTCACCGACCGCAGTTCGCCGCTGCCTTCCACGCCGCGCACAGTCACGCTGCCGTTGACCGTTTCCACGTTGCCCAACAGCACGCGATACGGCACATGCACGTGATACTCGACAGCTACCTCAACCCCCTGGCCTTTCGGATAACACGTATGCACCGCGACCTGCCCGGGTTTACTGTCGACTTCAATCTTGACGAGTTCGAGGTCGTGTTGGTCGCTCTGCGCCGTTTTCACCGCGCTCACTTCCACTTCGTCTCGTTCCCACCCGTCTACGTGAACCGACCCGTTCACGTTTTCGAGTAAGAAGCTCCCGCCAGGCGGTAGCGGATACGTCTGCTTAAAAAGTTCGTCAGCCGCAAAACAGCGGAGGGAAATACAAAAGAGTCCGGCCAGCAACAAAAATACCGTGGCCGCAACTTTGATTGGCCGTTGCAAGTAGGATTGATACCGAAAGTTCCGCATCGTCGTTTGCACAGTACGCCCCCTTCAAACTCACTTCCTTCCCCTGTGAACGTTCGGCCCGCCTGCGGCCGGGAATCCTCTCGCCTGCCTGGGCGTATCATGACCCTTTACTGCTCAGGCTACGGCGCACTCTCATGCGATTGCGATTGTTCTAGTAGCTGCAATTGCAATCGAACCTTTTCATCAAGCTGTGCCATCTGTTGCTTGTAAAGCAGCACTTGTTTAGCGGCGTCACTTGCGACCACGCGAATATTGCCCGCCACCGTGCGCAGATGCAGAATCTCTCCGCCGCCATTCAGCGGGCCCTCGGCGCGAGCCAAATGCCCGCCGTTCGACGCGGCGTCAAAGCTCATCTTGAGTTGGAACGCGGGATCGACAATCACGCGGTGCTCATCTCCCAATTGAACTTGGGCGTCAATCGTCACCGGCATTTGCCGCGGGATATACACCACGATATCGCCATCATCCGATTGAAGCTGGCACTGGCTCGGCGACTTTACTGGCCCGACAAACCACGCCGTTATCAGACCAGCTCCTGTGGAAGCCTTCACAGCGCTATCCACTTGCGTCAGATAAATGCTGCCGCCCACCGTCTCGAGGTCCGTCGGGCCCGACACGCGCACCACCCGTATTCCGCCTCCGCCCGTCTTCGCACGCACCAGACCCGTCGTTTCTCCCACCTCGATTTGCCCGCCGGTTGTCTCCGCATTCAGCTCATTCCCCGAATGTTCCACCGTCACATTTCCGCCGCCCGTGCTCAATCTTGCTATGCCTTCCACAGAGGCCATACGAATATGGCCGCCGCTCGTATGGAGCGTCGCTCCGCCGGAGACCGCACCGGTAGTGATATGGCCGCCGCCTGTGTTGGCGAATAATCCCCCTGCGACGTTCTTGACCGTGATGTGTCCGCCACCGGTTACCAGCCGCGCCTTGCCACTAACATTTCCTGCCATGATGTTGCCGCCCGAAGTTAAGACTGTCTCGGTTCCGTCAACGTTGTCGCTATCGATATTTCCGCCGCCCGTGGAAAGTTCCAGGCTATAGCTCTTCGGCACGTTGACAGTCACGGTCACCCACAGCCGTCCGCTGGACCCGCGCAAAGTCTGTCCACGCAAATAGACGCCTTCGGGAGTCTCGTGTGCGCTGACTGAAAAACTTTTCAGTAGTTCTTTCGCGTCTTTCTGGGAAGAGTCTGCCTCCAGATGAACCGTGTAATCAATTTTGCCGGAATTCTGGGTGTGGATGACGATGTTGCCGAGATCGAGCACCAGGTGAATTCGCCGGCCGTCGCTGGTTGGAATTTCGCCCCTTAAATCGGACTTGAGCCGCGGGCCGGATTGGGAGCTGTCTGGTTTCCGGTTGCCGTCGCGGCCGGCAGCCGCATAAGTGGACGCTGGGAGGCCAGCAAGAATTAGCAAAAGAACAACTGCCGGCACACAAGTAAGGAAACAAGCGGAGAACGCACCGAAGTATTTTCTCGCAGCGCGCTGGGGCGGAAGAGCAAGCAATGCGCTTTCCATTTTAGAACTTTTGTCGCGGGCCTAGATCGCGAATCGCAGCCGCGCTTTGAAGCCGAATGTATGTGCTGGGATCCTTCTGCATGCGGTCGCGTAAAACGGCGAGCATGTGGCCGTCAGATTCCACCTGCCCTTTCGCTGCCATCTCCCGCAGCGCATTGATTGCTTCCACACGCACGCCGGGGTTTTGATCGTCCACTAGCGCATCGAGCAGCGTCTGTTGGATGATGTCCTGCGGCTCCGCGCCGTCCAGCGCTTCCAGAGCTTTCAATCGCACCGCGGCATTACGGTCCGTGTGTACCGTCTGGCAAAGTGCCGCGCGGACATCCGCATCGTTGTTCCGAATGCGAAGCAGCTCGACCGCGTTCATGCGCACATCCGGGTCGAAACGCTGGCTGTTGTCTAGAAAATAAATTAGAACGCGTTTCACTTCGTCGTCATTTACAGTTCCCTGCACCGTGATCGGCTGCCGCGCCCTGAGCTGCAGTTCTACCTGTGGCGGCTGATTGTTGCTCGACGGAAACACGTTGATCCCGGCCACATCGGCCGTGTGCAGGTCCAGCGGACTCAAAGAAGAATCTCCGGCATCAGCCGGAGTCGTTGCTCCCGTAAGCGTACTCGCCGAATTCGAAGTCCCGGATTGGCTGGCGCTGTTCGGAGCAATGGAGTGTCTCACAAACTTCGCCCCCAGTATTCCCACCGAGAAACCAATCACAAGAAGCAAAGCAGCGCTCCACGCCGGCGCCGGTGAAATCCAACTCCCGGGCATCCATGTGCTCACGGCCCGTCGCAGCCAACCACGCTCTTCTTCCTGATCCAGAGCATCTTCCAGACTCGCTCGGCATCCACCCAGCAAAGCCGCGTCTGGCTCCCTGCGATTCGAGGAAAGCAGCGCAAGCAGCGCATTCTCTTGCGCCAGCATAGTGTTGCAATTCTCGCAGTGCAGGAGATGCTCGTTCATTTCCGCCACTTCCGCCGCATCGAGCTCGCCCGCGGTAAATAGCGTCCAACGCGGCCCAAATTCTTCGCACTTCTTACCCGATTTATTTCCGTGCTGCTCCGGCTGCATTCTTTTCATCCTCGCTTACCAAACTTGTTGAGCCTACCTCATTCCGTCCAGGCTGGCGCGCAGCTTTCGAGTCGCGCGAAACAGCGAATTTTTCACCGTTTCCTCGGAAGTTCCCAACATGTCCCCGATGACTCGCAACTTCAGCCCTTGATAATGCTTCATCTCGAACACCATTCGCTCTCGCGGAGAAAGCCGCTCCAGCGCCGTCGCGATATGCTCGCCCAATTCCTGCCCTAGCAAATTTCTTTCCGGATTCGCAGCTGCTCTCATCTCCGGCTGGCGATCGAAGAAATCTCGCGTCCCGCCTTCTGCTTCTTCCGGCACCGGCGCCTGATCCTCACGCCGGCTCGTGCGACGCCGCAAATGATCGAGCGCCACATTCGTCACAATCCGGTAAAGCCAGGTGTAAAAGCTGCACTCAAACCGAAACCGGTGCAAATTCCGGTAAACCCGCAAAAAACTTTCCTGGTAAATATCCCGCGCGTCTTCCGGACGCTTCACCAAATTCAACGCCAGACGCAGCACTTCGCGGTCAAAGCGCCGCACCAGTTCCTCGAACGCCAGGCGGTCTCCCGCTTGAGCGCTCCGCACGAGTGCTTGCTCTTCCGCAAGCTTCACCGTCGCTGCCGCGCGCGCATCACCTTCAAATGCGACGCTCATCCCCATGGTGTTTACCGCCGGTTTAGATTCGCTTCCGACCGCTTTTTCGGATTCGCGAACCCCGCTTTGCCCGGCATCTGGCCTTTCTGCGAGATTCGGATAAATAGACGGCTGCGCTGGCCGTTGGTGAGCACCCGCGGACGTTGATTTCCCACTATCGGACATTAGCCCCACAGCTTGTCCCTAATTGCGATGCGTCATTGCTGTAATCTGCTGCAAAGCAAGCTCTTAAAAGCCTAGGCGATTCAGCAATCCGCTCTTCTACAGTTGCGCGAATTAATCCGGAAATTGAATTGCACGGCGTGCGCCAATCAGAGCTTTCCGCCCAATCGGATCAATCCATACACCGCCAGACAGATCACGAAATCGATCAGGCTGCCCCAATCCAGAAGAAATCCTTGGTGTCGAAGCGCCTGCGGAAGATGAGGAACCAGCGAAAAATAGTAAATTGCATTACCCAAAAGAATGGCTACAGTATATTCGATCCATCGCCGAAGGCTGACTCCGAGAAATTTGCGTTCCATGAGCTTTGCGTCGCGTGTCGGCAGCTAATAAACAAATATAGAGTAGCCGGTGCAAGCCGATGGGAAGTAGAGAAGGTTCAACCGCGTGCCGCAGTAGCGAATCTTTCTGTAGACCGAGCTTTGGCTTTCGCGGCTTCCTCTTCTCGATTCCTAGGCGATGAATTCGTTTGCAGCGAACGGAGAAACAGGCTCGATATTTCCGCGATTTCATCCACGGCACCCTGAAACGCAGCTTCGTTTGCCTTCGACGGTTTGCTGAAGCCGCTGATCTTCCTCACGAATTGAAGCGAAGCGTTCCGAATCTCCTGTTCAGTAACGGGCGGATCGAAATTGAAAAGAATCTTGATGTTTCTGCACATTAGCTGTCACCTCAAGATGTCGCAACTCTCGACTTGCGACCGCAAAAGACGATCCCTTCTTATCTGGCAAGACCTGGAAGCATATTCCAAGGATTGCCTCTTTCGGCATTCTACACCGTCTTTTCTCGCGCGAAAGTCGCGCACGGGGTCGGCCGCCTTGCCTCATGACCTGTTCATTAATCTAACTCATTGGATAATCGGGTAGCTCTGCTGTCTTGTATGTTCTGAGCCGAAACAACTACCCTTGAAAAGCTAAAAGCTAGAGGATGCGCCGCTCGTCAAGCAACGGAGGTGGGTCTTGTCCTACCAGGAAGCAGACCGAAGGACTATGTGGCTCTTACCTTTGAGTGGACTCGTCTCGGGGCTCGCGACGAGCGTTCTTATGCGCCGTTTCGGACAGGTTCAGCTGTTGGATGGAATTGTCTTTGCTTTGTTGCTGGTAGGGCTGCTTGGGCATTTTGGGAATCCTACACAACCTTTGGAAAGCCGCGGTATTGATTGTAGTTACTACAGCCGCGTACTTTTTTGCGTTTGAAGTGGCGTTCGGACTCCAGCTTGAGCATCCCGATATCGTGCCAAAAGCCGAACAATGGAGAGAACCGGCGTCTCCGATCGCACTTTTTGTCGGCGGATTAGTAGGCGGATTTATTGTATTCGGCGCGTTGATCATTTTGTTTCGGCCAGGGAAGAGTATGGGAAGTCTGGTGTTGAAGGTGTTAGTGGGGACAGTTCTTAGCGGAATATTGGGGGTTGTTGGGTGGGCGCTTCGGTCATCAGTAGGCGCCGGAATTTGGCATGTCTTTCATATTTTCCACCTTACCCCGAGTTGGGAGTTGAGCCCGCGGGAATGGTACGGTGACGAATACGACTACGGAGAAACGAGCCGTATGTATTCGATCTATGTTGTATGGCAGACCGGGGTCGCCGCGGTCGCGGCAGTGATGCTTCGCCCCATGAGTGCCCCGCTGAAGTCCGAGGCCCTACATTCAAATCCTCATTCTGCGGTCCCAGGAAGCAGCGCGAAGGGTCGGCCGCCCGCTTTCTACAAGTCCTAACTTTTCTCAATCTAGAGTCTGACTCTGCGCATCAGATACGTGATCGCGTTTACGTAATCGCGTAAGTCGCGAGCACCGCGATTGTAAAAAGGCCAAAGGAGATTTTATGTCTACATTAAATAAGAAAGTAGCACTCGTCACCGGCGGCTCGCGTGGTATTGGGGCCGCGATCGCGAAGCGTCTGGCCGCTGATGGAGCGGTCGTGGCCATTACCTACTCGAAAGACGCAAACGCCGCCTCTTCGATTGTCAAAGCGATTGAACAAGCAGGCGGAAAAGCCGTCGCGTTTCAAGCCGACGCCGCGGACGCCGATGCAGTTAGAGCCGCGGTCGAGAAAACCGTCACCACACTCGGCAGGATCGACGTGCTTGTGAACAACGCCGGCACCGCCATTCCGAAAAAGTTCGAAGACGCCACGCTCGAGGAACTGGACCGCGTGTTTAACATCAATGTCCGCGGCACAATGATCGCCACACAGGCCGCTCTGAAGCACATGAACAACGGCGGTCGCATCATCATGATCGGCTCCTGCGTCGGCGAGCGTATGATGACGCCCGGTTTGGTCCCCTACTCGGCCACCAAGGGAGCCATCAAGATGTTTAGTCAGGGGTTGTCCAGAGAGGTGGGCAGCCGCGGCATCACGGTCAACAATATCCAGCCGGGTCCGATCGACACCGACTTGAACCCTGCTGCAGGCGAATGGGCCGTGCCGCAAAAAGCCGCCACAGCGCTCAACCGCTACGGAAAAGTTGAGGAGGTTGCCGCGCTAGTCGCATTCGTTGCCGGCCCCGAGGCGTCCTATATCACCGGCGCCAACCTGACCGTCGACGGCGGCACGAACGCCTAACTGAAACCGATCACGCAAAGGGGCTCTCGACGGAGCCCGCCGCGGAAACGATCAGAAGGCGAAAGGAACACCGATTGTCGGAGCGAAGTTGCTGTGGTGGTTATAGGGGACGCCGGGGCCGTGAGGAATGGCGATGGCCAGACCGCCGTCCACGTAGGAATACGCAATTCCGGCAAAACCGTCGAAACGCTTGGTGAAGTGATGGTCTAGATAGGTTGACACCTCGTTGAGGGTGCCCGCGCAGGAAGCGCGGAAACCGGCTGAGGCCGAGCACTCCGGCGGAAGACGGAAGTCATTCTGCCGCTGTTGATACCAGGACAAAGTGACGTCGGTTTTGCTGCGGTAAGTGTATTTCACGCCCGTCCACCAGATATTCACCAACTTCTCAGAATCAAGATTGTTGTCTTCGACCCCGCTCATGATTCAGTCCACCACGGACAGCATCAACACCGTATATGGCATCGTGTGGCGGATGACGCCTTCCATTTACCTAGTCGCTTGGATAGTCATGGCCATTGGCTACACGTATAGCGGCGCCATGAAAATGACGAGTCTGTCATGGTGCGATGGCAGCGCTTTGGAACGGATACTCTCAAACCCTTTGGCGAGGCCCGGAAATCTTCGGCTCTGCCTCCTCGCGCTTCCGCCTGTATTGTTGAAGAGCGCCACATGGGGTAGCCTTGGATTGGAAATTGCATTTGCGCCGCTGGCGTTGTTTCGGCGAGCTCGCCCATGGATTTGGAGCGCTATGCTGTCCCTCCATCTTGGCCTGCTGCTTCTAATCTCGTTTCCCGACCTGACCGCTGGAATGGTTCTTCTCCACCTATTTACGTTCAACCCCGCTTGGCTCCGCTGTGGCCGCCGTTTCGAACGAATTTTACATCCCCGGCTTTGGCACGGGACGCGACGCGAGTGCCTCTGTAGTCCTCGCGACGTTGATTCCAATTGGCGAATAGAGAGGCTCATTGTCGTCGGTAAAGAGGAACTCCACGCCTGATTACCGCAGCGCTAATCGAATACTGACCCACTAGCTACAAAGCCGCCATCCGTAGCGAGGAACACCTTCCGAGCCGACAGTGGTATAAAAGTCCTGCGAGTCCCCTTGCGCGAAAGCATCAGCCACTGCTCGCAGCCCGTGAACGCATGAGCGTCTCTTTGTCGAATCCGGTGAAGTATCTTCGAGGCGTCGGCCCGCATCGCGCCGCAATCCTCGAAGAGCGCGGCTTGCCCACCGTCGGCGATTTGCTCGGCTATCTTCCCTTCCGTTACGAAGACCGCATCCGTTTCACGCCCATCGCGGAAGTTATTCCCGGCCAGGTGCACACCATCCTCGCGGAAGTCACCGCCGGCGGAGGCGGCACGGTACGCTTCGCGCGCGGCCGCGCCGCAATTTTCCACGCTTCGTTTCGCGACGGTTCCGGCACTCTCCACGCCCGCTTCTTCCACGGCGCATACCTCGAAGCCACCATGAAAGAAGGCCGCCGTTTCGTTCTGCACGGAAAAGTGGACGTGGACCCTTATCGCCCCGCTCGCCTTGAAATGGTGAATCCGCAAATCGAATCCGTAGGCGCCGCCGAAACCGCCGCAACCGATTCCACCGAAGTGGGCCGTATCGTCCCAATCTACGAAGCACTCGGCGGCATCAGCTCGCGAATGCTCCGCCGCATTATTTACACCGTACTAAACAATTTCGACGGAAATATTCCTGACGCGCTCCCCCCCGAAATCCGTGAACGTTATCGCTTTCCATCTCGGCGCGATGCCCTGCTCTACGCGCACTTCCCTCCCAAGAATGAAAGCATCGAGTTGCTGAACAGTTTTCGCAGCCCCGCGCAAACGCGTCTGATCTTCGAAGAGTTTTTCTACTACCAACTCGCCCTCGCTCTCCGCCGTTCGCGCGATCACGCTCAAAAAGGCATCGCCATGCGCGTCCGCGAGGAACAAATCCGCGGCGCCGTGAAGCGCATCCTTCCATTCAAGCCAACCGCCGCCCAAAAACGCGTCCTCGTCGAAATCGCCGCAGATCTTGAGCGCCCCTATCCCATGCACCGCCTCCTCGAAGGCGATGTCGGCAGCGGCAAAACAATCGTCGCGTTCGAAGCCGCCACCATCGTGATTGAAAACGGCTACCAGGTCGCCCTCATGGCGCCCACGGAAATTCTTGCCGCGCAGCATTATCTTTCCGCCCGCCGCATCTTTAAGAATGCGGGTTACGGCGTCGAACTGATCGTAAGCGGCAGATCGAAATCAGTAAAGGATTCCGCACTCGCGCGCGCGGAAAGCGGCGAAGCACAAATTATCGTCGGCACGCATGCCTTGATCGAAAATCCCGTCATATTCAAAAAGCTCGGCATGGTTATCGTGGACGAGCAGCATCGTTTCGGCGTCCTCCAGCGCAAGCGCCTCACCGAGAAGGGCGATTCTCCGCACGTTCTTGTGATGACCGCTACTCCCATCCCTCGCACGCTCGCTCTCACGCTCTACGGCGACCTCGATCTCTCCGTGATTGATGAAATGCCCCCCGGACGCACCCCCATCGAAACTCGCTGGAGCGAAGAAACGCAACTCCCCGGCGTCTGGGAATTCCTCCGCCGCGAAATTGCGCGCGGACGCCAGGCTTACATCGTCTATCCCGTAATCGAAGAATCGAAGCAGGAGCTAAAAGCCGCCACAGCGGAATTCGAACGCCTGGCGAAAAATGTATTCCCAAAATTGCGCGTTGGTTTGCTTCACGGCCGCCTGAAGAACGACGAGAAAGACGCCGTAATGGAGCAATTCCGCCGCAACGAAATCCAAGTCCTCGTTGCTACCACCGTAATCGAAGTTGGCGTGGACGTCCCCAACGCAACCATGATGGTCATCGAGCACGCCGACCGATTCGGCCTCGCGCAACTCCACCAGCTCCGCGGAAGAATCGGCCGCGGCACCGAGAAATCTCAATGCATCCTCATCGCGCCGAAGAAAATTACGGGAGACGCGCAAGCCCGCCTGGAAACCATGGTCGCCACATCCAATGGATTTGAAATCGCCGAACGCGATTTGAAACTCCGAGGTCCCGGCGAATTTTTCGGCACGCGCCAGCATGGCGATGCGGCATTTTCGGTCGCCCAACCTCTGCGCGACCACGAACTCCTCGAGTTCGCGCGCCGCGAAGCCTTCGCCCTCGCCGAAGATCCCGCCAAAGCCGCCGAAGTGGTCGCGCGTCTGGAATCGTTCAGCGCCGCCTGGCACAAACGCTACCAGCTCGCCTCCGTGGGATAATTTCCTGTCTCCGCACCTGGAAAACGAAAGTTAGGTTAAATTATTGATCGCCGCGTCTAACTAAATCATGCGCGTAATCGCCGGAAAATACCGCAGCCGCCAACTGAGAACTCCAGGCTTCCTGGGCATCCGCCCCACCAGCGACCGCCTGCGCGAAACGCTCTTCAACATCCTCGGCCCTTCCGTCGAAGACTCGCTCTTCATCGACTTGTACGCCGGCACTGGCGCAATCGGAATCGAAGCCATCAGTCGCGGCGCGCGCGAAGTTTTCTTCATTGACCGCGATCCCGACTGCATTAGCCTGGTGCGACAAAACCTCGCATCCCTCGATATTCGCAGCGGCGTAGAAGTAATCTCAGCCAATGCCCTGCGTGGCCTCGATAAGCTCGCCGCTCGCCACCTGGTCGCCGACTTCATTTTCTTCGACCCGCCCTATGCCGACGCCGGCTATTCGGACCTCCTCGAATATCTCGACGTATCGCATCTCGTCGCCCCGCGCGGCATCGTTATCGCCGAACACAGCTCAAAGCTGGATCTGCCCGAGCGCTTCGATCGCCTCGAGCGCACCCGCCTCCTCGAACAGGGCGATGCCGCACTAAGTTTCTACCGCCTCGCCGCCGCCGCTTAGTAACATGGGTTCCCGAAAAGTCTCGGCCGGAGCAACATACTGCGCCTTCGAAACTGGAGAAAATAGATCATGACTTCCTTCGCTCGTCCCGTCATTACCTTGATTGTTTTGATCTGTGTCTTCACCCCAGTGTCTGTGCAGTCTCCTCATGCTCAGAACAACACGGCGACTCCAGCCGCCACTGACAGCCCCCGCGATCAACTCCGCTCCCTGTTTGACGAAGAGTGGCAATACACCTTGCGCGCCAACCCCGAGTGGGCCACGGCGCTAGGTGACCCCCGTTACAACGATCGCCTAAGTGACAACTCTCCCCAATTCTTCCAATCCGATTTGGAACAACGCCGCAAATTCCTAGCTCGCTTCGAAGCCATCGACCCGGCAACTCTTCCTCCGCAAGATGCGCTCAGCCGTCAGTTAATGATTCGCGCGCTCCACCAGCAGATACAGGGTGCCCAATTCAAAAATTGGGAGATGCCCGTCAATCAAATGGATGGCCCGCATCTGGATCTCCCGGATTTGGTTGTACTAACTCCGTTCAATACGGTCGCCGACTACCGCAACTACGTCGCGCGCCTAAACCAGGTCCCGCGCTTGTTCGGTCAAGTGATCGCGAACATGCGCCAAGGCATGCTGGACGGCCTGATGCCTCCGCGCTATCTCCTCGAGAAAGTCGCCGCCGAAGCGGACGACATCGCTGCCAAGTCTGGCGAGAGCAGTCCCTTTGCCACGCCGCTGAAATCGTTTCCTTCGAGCGTCACCGCGCCGGAGCAGAAGCAGCTTCGCGAAGCCGTGCTCGCAGCTATCAACGAGCAGGTCGTTCCCGCTTACCAGCATTTCGCAGACTTCGTGCGCAAGGACTACGCGCCGCATGGACGCACCGACCCCGGCATTTGGTCCCTGCCCGACGGAGCGGCACGCTACCGTTTCGAAATTCGCCAGATGACCACAACCGATCTGACGCCGGAACAAATTCACGAAATCGGCCTTAAGCAGGTGGACGAAACCGAAGCCGAGATGCTCGCCCTCGCCCACAAGCTCGGATTCAATGATCTGGCCACCCTCAACGATCACATCAAAAACGACCGCCGCTTCTACGGCACTTCCGGCCAGCAGATCCTCGACCTCTACGCCAACTACGTGCGCGAAATGGAACCCGAACTCCCCAAGCTCTTCGGTCATCTTCCCAAGAGCAAACTTACAGTCATTCCCATGGAAGCTTCGCGTTCCAAAAATGCCGTTCCCGCCGACTATACCGACGGCACCGCGGATGGTTCGCGCCCGGGCCACATCAACGTAAACGAATGGGACCCCGAACATCGCCTCACATTAAATATTGAGGCCATCGCCTACCACGAAGGCATTCCCGGACATCATCTGCAGATCTCGCTCGCTCAGGAATTACCCGACCTGCCTGAGTTCCGCAAGCACGCCGGTTACACCGCTTTCGTCGAAGGCTGGGCACTTTACTCAGAACGGCTGGGCAAAGAGGTCGGACGCTATCAGGATCCCTATAGCGAGTACGGCAGGCTGGAAAACGAAATGTGGCGCGCCATTCGCCTCGTCATCGACACCGGCGTCCACGACAAGCACTGGTCCCGCGATCAAATGGTCGTCTTCTTCCATCGCTACACCGCCATGGACGAGCCGAATGTCCAAAGCGAAGTGGACCGCTACATCGCGTGGCCCGGCCAAGCGCTCGCTTACAAACTCGGCCAGCTTGAAATTTTAAAATTGCGCCAGTCAGCCCGCCAAAAGCTAGGCGACAAATTCGATCTGCGCGCATTCCACGATGAAGTCTTGGGAAATGGAGCGCTCCCCCTCGATGTTTTGGACTCGCAGGTAAACACCTGGATCGAAGGTCGCTCCAAGCAATAGCTGCGTCGCATGTGGAAAGGCGAAGCGCGAAACGTATTCTTCGAAGTCTCGCCGCACGGCGTGACATCGTCACCCTGAAAACGCTTCAGGAAGCGTAGTCCGGCCGGCGAGCCGGAGCGCGATGCCGCAACTCGCTCGACACCTTGCCAATCCACCGCAATTCCGTGCGGAATTGCGCGATCACCAGCTCCAGCATCCAAACAGCCTCGTGATAGCGGTGCCCAACTTCCCGACGAACGCTACGCAGCGTCATTTGTTCTCTGGCAAGCTCCGCTTGCAAAAATTCCCGCCTTCGCTCCAACTGCCGAGCGGTAATTCCCGGCCGCGCTTGCCAGGAAAGCGCTAGCCAGGTGAGAAAAGCCGGCCGGTCGCGCTGCACGGCCCAATCTTCGCGTCCGAGCGCGGAAGCAAGAGCCGCGCGGCCCTTGCCCGTAGTGCCAAACACTCGACGGTCCGGTCCTCCGGATGGCTCATCGCCGTCCGCGGCTGCGATCATTCCCGCGCGTGCCAGCTTCTCAATCGAGTAGTACACCTGTGGCCGCGAAACCCCCACCCAATCGCGCCATTGCCGCCGTTCGAGTTCCGCGTTGGCCTGATAGCCGTGCATCGGCCGTTCTGCGAGCAAGCTCAACAGCACGAGATCGGGAGTCGTAAGACTGCTTGGCTTATTTTTTGGCATCGCGACCTTTCCGCCGGCGGCTCCAATACCACCACTGGCACTTTTCCGCGGGCAGCAAAGGGTTGCGAGCCTGCGCGACTGCCGCTTGGAATGTATCCAGACAACAAACGTCGATGCGCTCGCCCTTAATTCTGCAAAGCCTGTCGTACATCTTGCGGGGATTCTGCCGCGCGAGCTGGCTCATCGAGCCGACGCCCAGTAATTCAAAATCGCGAAGCATCGCCGGCCCCACGGAAATCAAGTCCTGCAAACGGCGCTTGTGGGCTTGCATAAAATCCTCCTTGACAAGCATACAGCTTCTGGATAACCTTAACTAGTCTAAACAAGACTAGTTGCTTGGGGCAAGGAGAAAATGCAATGCGCCCACAAATTTTCCTGCCGATTCTGATGCTCTTGCTGCTTCCCACTATTGTTTCGGCACAAGGAGACGAACACGTGAAACCCATCGCAGTGAAAAGAGTGACCGCGGTGCTTTTGGTGGATGAAATCGAGCCTTGCCTGAATTTCTGGGTGGACCGCTTGGGATTCACCAAAGCCGGTGAAGTTCCCGACGGCAACAAGCTCGTCTTCGTCATGCTGCAGAAAGGCTCAACCGAGGTGATGTATCAAACCTACGCCAGCGTCCAAAAAGACGATTCCCAGGCCGCCAAAGACATGCGCAAAGGCCCCACGTTCCTTTACGTCGAAGTCGACGATCTCGACGCCGTGATTGCCGCGCTAAAAGGAGTCCCTGTGGTGATGCCCGTGCGTACCACCTTCTACGGCGCCAGGGAAATCGGTGTGAAAGACCCCGCCGGCCACGTCGTCACCTTTGCCCAATACGGGCCCGCCCCGCAGCACTAAATGAGGAGAGCCAGGCGCGCGCCGTCAGCGGAAACATTCGTCCTTTTATGAAAGGCGGGTGGCTGTGTTGGTTCCGCCCAGAATCGAGTTTTCGTCCGTAATTTCGCTTTTCGGAATGGGAGCAGTTCAGTCGGCTGCCGGGCCGGCAAAGAGGATGAGATTCTCATCTGGATCTGAAACGATAAACGTTCTGGCACCCCACGGCTCCTTCTTAAGTGCTTGGTCGAAGGAGACTCCTGCAGCCTGATAACTCAGAAACAGCTGTTTGATTTCGTTCGACGTGGCAACCGTGATGGACGCGGACAGCAGATGTTCGCGCTTTCGAACATCTGCAACGAACAAAGGTTCGCAGACCAGCCTCAAATTGAGTCGTGCATTGTCGCGGACAACCTGCCCGTAGTATGGCGGATCGCCATAGATGAATTCGACCGCGAAGCCTAGCTTGTTTGTATAGAAATCACACGACTTCTTGATGTCCGCAACGAAGAGTTGTGCCTCCATTGAAGTGAGAACGGGACGTGGCGTCGCTTGTCTGGGTTCATCGGTCATGGCATCGGCTCCTGATTTGAGCGCCCGCCACCGTCGAAACCCATTTGCCGCGCGCGGCTTGCCGCTACCGGGACAGAAGTTCATATTAGCGTCCAGCGGGTTTGTATTGGCGGCAGATACACTCGGTACGTCCAGACTCCCAGCAGGCTTGTCCGAAAAGATGTCGTAACCCCGTGGCCCCAGCAGTGCATCATCCATTTTCATCGTATTCCCATAGGACCAGTAATGCGCTAGATGGCAAAAAATTCAGAAAAAAGGCACATTCCCGGCAGTTGTACCACCAAAAAAAATCGGCTTTGTCAGAGTCACGAGCAAGGCCGTTTGATTTTTATCCGCGCGCAAGAGCAACCTACGTTGTTCTGGCGGGTGATGTCTGAAGGGTCCGGATTTTGACTTGAACCGTAAATCCTCACCCTCGCCCACTACCCCATTCCCCAAATGGGGATCTCCCACTCGAAATAAAACACTTACCCAGCGCGTCCGTTTTACTCTTGACTTATATGTACTAATATGTTAACATGACCTGGCGGGTTATCGAGTCCCCGCCAGGAGGCCATATGTATGGCGGCGCCCAACTTAGGCGTGCGGCCGAGTTTCTGCAAGACCTCGAGAAGAACCTCGCTTCGCCTATGACCAATACCGCCCCAATCCCGCCGTCCGTGTCTGCTCTCAAAAACCCACAATCCACAAACCCTCAGGAGACTCCCAGTGCCCCTCCACTCGCAACCCCTCAACACACCAACTTCGCCGATCTCCCTCGCTGCGACTAGAAGCCGCCACTCTAGCTGTAAAACAGCGAGCCCCTCGCCGAGTGCGAAATCATTGCTACCCGGTTCTGGTCAAAATGTAGAATGCGACGTAACTCACTCAAAACAAACCATCGGGGAATTTCTACCCGGGGCCAGAACTCCGCAGTTTGGATCCCGGACGCTTTTGCGGGACGCGCAATGCCGCGCGCGAATTTCAATCGCGATGCCTCTTTCTAATCGAGAATGTGAATTATTAGAATCCCCGCTAACCCACAGAAAACAAACGATCGCGTCCCGCTCTAATCGAGAACTTTCAACCAATTCGCGTCGCGGAAATTCTCACAATCCGATCTTTGTTCTGCACTTTCTAACCGGTTCTGGCTCGCAAACAGAATTCTCCGTAACTCACTCAAAACACGAGAAGACGCGAAGTCTAACCGGTTCTAGAATTGCACAACACGCTCCGGGCGCGTCGCGCCCTTTCTTGCCTGGCCTGCTATCCTTAGCGCCCTTGTCTCGTCTGCCTAAAAATGCAGCCGCTTCAACTCCCAACGCATCGTACTCCTTCGGGTATAATGCCACGCACATGACTACAGGCTCCTCTCAGGGTACCCAGCGCGCGCCCATAACTCCGCCCTCCAGTGAGCTTCATAACTCAATGGCGGAGCTGCCTGTGCATTCGCGTTTGCCCAGGCTCGATCTTGGCGTGGATTGGGAATCCCCCTGGGAGGAATTCCGCTCCAGCGTGCGCGATTTCTTCCGCGGCCCGCGCGCTGCCGTGGACGCCGACGCCCCTCAGGATTCCCAGCTCCGCGTCCACTGGATCGATGGGCACCTGCCGCGTCGCGCGTTTGCGGCATCGTTTGTCTGGCATGTCATCCTCGTAACCATCCTGTTGCTTCCCATCTGGGGTTTTCTTGCCAACGCCGAGCCGACTCTTCCCATGCCGCGAATCGAGCTGACTTACGTTCCAGCGCAGGATCTTCGGCCCATCTCTTTGCCCGGGAATCACCCTAAGCCCAGCCCGACCGGCGATCCTGCCAAGCCGCTGCCGCGCAGTGGAGCAGACGCATTTCATCCACGCCAGACGATTCTTTCGCAGCCGGTGAAAATCACGCACCCGCGCCAAACGTTAATTCAACCCGACGCGCCGGCGACGCCGCCAAAGATGGTCCCGCAAATGCCCAACATCGCGGAGTGGGCTGCCACTTCGCCCCAGCCCGCGAAGCCTCAACTCCGAATTTCTCCTTCCGTTGTTGCTCCGCGAGTGCAACATCGCGCCATCGCTGATCTAACCGCGCCGGACGTGGCCAACACTGAAAGAAACGAAGGCCAATTGAACATCGCTTCGTCGCCTAACGCGAACGCGGAACCGAAACTGCCCGTGAATCCAATGTCCAAGCCCGTCGCCGAACGGCGTAACGCGCACGCCGACGCTGGTGCTGCTCCTGTAATCGGCCCGGCAACTTCGGCTGGCGACGAAAGTCTGCACCGTTTGATCGCGATTTCCGCAGCGCCTGCGCCCCCCGCGCCGGAAGTCAGCGTGCCGCAAGGAAATCTTGCAGCGCGCATCGCGATTTCTCCCGAAGGAGCCAGAGCTGGCGCTCCTGGTGGTTCGGAAAACGCTGCTGAAAGTAATGGAGGGTCGGGTGGAACGGCGGCCAGTGCTGGTGGCGCCGGAACAAACTCCGGAGCGAACGTAAATTCGGCTCCGGGTGGCGTAAATATTAGCGGCGGCAACGGACACGCCGGCAGCGCGGGAGCTGGAACTGCAGGAAATCATTCCGGCGGAATAATTTTGAAGCCTATGTCGAAAATTCCATCGCGGCCTGATCCGTCGCATGAACAACCCATTGTTTTGAGCAAGATCGATCCCGGCCTCCCGCCGGAAAAAATTCTCTCCGGCAAAGAGGTTTTCACCATGCGTGTGGACATGCCGAATCTAACGAGTTCGAGCGGAAGCTGGGTCCTGAATTTCGCGCAAATAGACGATAATTTGCCCGTCTATGAACGGCCGAAGGGAAAGCTGTCCGGTCCCGTTCCTCTGCGCAAAGTGGATCCAAAATATCCGCAGTCAGCGATTAAAGAGCGGATCGACGGCGAAGTGATTCTCTACGCCATTATTCGTAAAGACGGCCATGTGGACAGCATTCAACTGGTCCGCGGAGTCGATCCCTTGCTCGATCAAAATGCCATGGAAGCGCTCGCGCGCTGGCAATTTCGTCCGGCAACCCGCGAAGGCCAGCCTGTGGACCTTGAGGCTGTCATTCACATTCCATTCCATTTCAATCCGCCGGAATAGCTCCAATGGAAAATATGAATATTCCTGCGCCGCGATGTCACGCTACCTTGAGGAAGTCTGGGCCGTGCGCTGCGGCTCCGCGGCTTTTTCTTCCAGAAGCTTGACCAACGCGACAAGCGTGAAGCTCACGGGCGTAGCGATTCCGAGTTCCTTACCGCGTCGAACCACGTATCCGTTCAGCGAATCAATCTCCGTGCGCTTGCCGCGGGCGAGATCCTGCGCCGTGGAGGAAGTCGCTTGATCGCTGATACTCTCAAGGAATTTCAGACCCATGGAAATAAAATCCACTTCGGGCAGCGCTACTCCGGAGGCGCGCCCCACCGCCGCGGTCTCCGCGATCGCTTGCCTCATAACCTCGCGCGTGTGCTCGTTTCGCGCCGCGCTGGCGTAACTGGTTTGGGTAATCGCGGTCACCGCATTTCCCGCGCAGTTCATGATGAATTTCGTCCACAGGTCCACTTCGATGTCCGGCGAAATCCGGCAAGGCACCTTCGCTGACGTGAAGAGTGAAGCGACGCGCTCCGCCCGCGATGGCTGCGAGGCGGCAGCGGCTCCGCTGTCCTTTAGTTCGCCGACAACAAGCTCACCGCGGCCCGAATGCTTCACGTGGCCCGGTTCGGGGAGCGCCGCGGCGACATACACCACAGCAGGCAGAGCCTCAATCCCCGATGCCGCGCGAATCCGCGCGACGTTGTCGACTCCGTTTTGCAAACTTACAACAACGGCACCCTTGGCGAGATGTGGCGCAAGCGATCGGGCAGCTTCTTCCGTGTCCGTGGTTTTCACGCAGAATAGAATCACGTCTGCGTCGCGCGCGGCGGACACTTCCACTGAAGCTCCTATCGCGACACGTTCCTGGAAAGAAGCGGCGTCCAGAAAAAGACCGCCCGCGCGTATTGCCTCCACATGGGCCGGTCGGGCAATCAGCGTAACTTGCGAGCCTGCGCGCGCCAGCATGCCGCCAAAATAAGAGCCCACCGCGCCGGCGCCGAGCACGGCAACTCGAACCTGCGAGTCTGTGGAGTTCATCGGCGCGGCATCGTTGGACTCATGGATTCTTGTGCTCTTCAGCGTGCTAGAAATGGCTTCGCAGTTCCCGAAAGCTGGTAAGGATCAAGAGTTTTCCCGCGCCGCTCTCCAGCTCGCATTTTTCAAGCTCCCAGGTGGCCGAGTGCGGAATGAATACCGCGCTCAGTCCGGCATGAAGAGCGGGGTTGATATCGCTGCGCGGACTGTTGCCCACCATCCAGCCGTGCGTTTTCACAATTTTAAATTGTTCGATCATGCGTTCGTACAAGCTGGGGTCTTTTTCCAGCACGATTTCGATGGAGTCGAAATACGGTTGCAAACCGGAGCGCTCGACTTTTGCAGCTTGCTCGGCGGGCTCGCCCTTGGTCAACAGAATCAAACGATGATGTTTCGCGAGATACGCAAGGGTTTCGGGGACGCCATCGAGAATATGCGGCGGAGTGGCCTCGAGTTCCGCAGCCATCCTTTCGATTTCCTGAACCAGCTCGCGCTTCGCGGCGTTCCCTGCAAGTTTCAGGTATGTTTCTTCCAGAGAGCGGCGAAAACTTCGAACACCGTAACCGTGCTGGCGGATATTGCGGCGTTCGGTCTCGTTCAGGATGTGGCGGATATATTCGCGGGTGTAGCCGAGATGTTCGAGCTGGGTAATAAAATGGTCGATGGTCTTTTCAAAGAAAATATTGTTTTCCCAGAGGGTGTCGTCCGCATCGATGAGTATTGTATGCCTTGCCATACGATTCTCTTTTAAGAGCTCTCCTGCGTTAACAAAGACAAAGAACCGTACAAGCGACAAAAGCTTATTTGCTTCGCGGGCGCACGGAACCGGGATTCTTGGCGCTGCGCCCCGGAGTTTTCAAGCGGAGGCTTTGCGCGCACCGGAAGCAATTTGCTCCAGAATTGTGCGTGCGATGTTCTGCATCTCGCCGAAACGCGTGAGGTAATCTTGGAATTCGCGGTTTAGATCGAGAGCCAACGTCGCATCGAGCTTTGTCCGCAGGATCATATCGCGCAGATGCACGGGATGCGGCAACACCGCGTCGTCCCTCAGTTCGTCCAGCGCCAGATTCGGATCGTAGTGATACATGTGCCCTCCCACGCGGGACAGCGGAAAACACATTCTACCTCGTTTCGATAAAATCGTACGACTTTCGGGAATCGTCAGACGGAGGCGGGAAGAAATTCGTAGCGCTCAATACGGGCGGCGATGCCGCGACGCCCCTTTTGTTCCTCCACGCGCAAGACGCGCGCGTAGCAACGGATGTGAACGTCGCCGGCAAGCGTGATCTGCTGCGGCAGCGTTAGGACAAACTCGATCGGGCTGCCGGCCTCCACGATCGCTTCCATCACGAAGTAGAGACCGCGGAAGCTAACGTCGCGCGTTTCTCCCTGCTTCTCGAGGATGCCGCTTTCCGCCGTGAAACGAACCTTCATGGGCAGCATCATCGAAAATCTTCGTGCGGCGCGGCGCTCAACAGCGGATTCCATCAACCCTCCAGCGAACATGTCCGCTTTGGCCAAAGCTACCACTGCGGAGCGTCTGCCGCAACGAGTTTCAGGGCCTACTCGAGCGGCATAGCGTGCTTCACTTCTTTTGGCCTTTGCGCTGCACAAAACTCTCCATTACACTCGCCAGACCTAAGAACATGGCGGAGATATTCCATCGCAGTTTTTTTCTCAAAGGGCAGAACGGCCGAATCGAGGCGACGCTCTGGACAACGCCGCAAGCGCACCCGCCTCTAGCAGCTGTTGTATGCCACCCCCATCCACTCTTTGGCGGCACGATGCACAACAAAGTGGTGTTCCAGACGGCGAAGACGCTTCATCGCCGTGGTGTACCGGTGCTGCGATTCAACTTTCGGGGAACCGGATTGAGCGAGGGGGTGCATGATCACGGCGTGGGCGAACGCGAAGACGTTCGCACTGGGCTGGATTACCTGGCGGAAGAATTCCCCGGGCTCCCGATTCTGCTGGCGGGATTCAGTTTTGGTTCCTGGGTAGGCCTGCAAGTTGGTTGCGAAGATAGTCGCGTGACGGATCTAGTGGGTCTTGGAGTTCCCGTGGATAAAACCGACATTACGTTTTTGCGCGCGTGCACGAAACCAAAGCTCTTGGTACAAGGCGCTAACGATCAGTTTGGATCACGAGGAAATCTGGAAAGGCTTTTCCACTCAATGCCGGAGCCCAAAGAACTGGTGTTCGTCGATAACGGAGATCATTTTTTCAGCGGGCATCTGGACGAAATGGCTGCGGCAATCGACGCATGGCTCATCAAAGCGCATCCGGGGTTGTTCAGAGAACCTGCGAGTCTCTAACCTCTCGATTCGAACAATTTTAGAAATTGCTCACGCGAGGCCGGCTCCACAGCAACGAGACTCAGGTTTTTGTTCACATGAGCGACTTGGCTCATTCCGACCAGCGCGGTGGTCAGTCCGGGAACGGAACGCGCAAATTGCAGAGCAAGAGTAGAGTTTTCCTTTGATCCGAGCGCGGTGGCGACAAACGGAGGCAGATTTTTCGCGAGCTGCCCTTGCAGAAGCGCCGCGCTTGTTATCAGCGAGATTCCCAGCTTACGCGCAGCCTGGACCATTGGGACGGGCTTGCCGTCGATCATTTGATTCGGCCGCGTTAGCGCTTCAGGCATGGCCAGGTTGAACGGCAGCTGCACAAACCGAAAATGATGTGCGGCTCCGGCGACTTCGCCGGCGATTCCAGCCATCTCTTCGAGCGAAAGATAGCCGGCGGATTTCGGATCTTCTCGAAATGAATTCCAGGTGGCCATGCCATAGGTTCGGATTTTTTTCTCAGCGACGGCCGTTTCCAGAAAAGTGAACGCCGCGCGGATGCGCTGCCGAAATTCCTCTGCTGGAACTTCGCTCAACTGAGTTTCGGGATTATGCAGATAAAAAACGTCAATGGTTTCGACGCCCAAATTGCGCCGGCTCCGTTCGAGCTGATCGGCCAGGTATGCCGGCGCCATGCAGTGGCATCCAGCGGCAATTTCGTCCACGCGAAAAATTCCGCGCTCAAGGAATTCGTGCGCGAAGTACTCGTTGGGATCAGCGGGCATGGCACCATCGGGAGTCAAAAATCCTGCTTTCGTACAAAGAACGATTTCGTCGCGAGAGAAACCTTTTGAGAAAAGTTCTTTCATAGCGTTGCCCACAGCTCGCTCGCTTCGCTGGAAACGGTAATTGATAGCTGAATCGATCACATTGCAACCGCTTTCGACGGCGGAAACCACGGCATCGGTGTACGCGCCATCTGTCGCGTCGTCTGCATCGCCAAGATAGGTGCCGATACCGATGGAAGAAAAAACAAGTCCGCCAGGTATCTCGCGGAAGTGGCCCGCAGCGGAGCGTCCTTGAAAGCGAGCAGCATAGCGCAGCGTGCCTTCAGGAGTAGCGAAGCCGGCCTTGCGTTCCGCGCTGAGGGGTGAAGCAGATGACATCAAGCCTCTCTTTTCACGGCGAGCGTTGTGAACTCGCGCAGTATATCAAAACGCTTGCGAATGGCGAGAAATCGGGCGTTCTTACTTCGCCTGTTCGGGTTCTCCTGCCAGACCCTGCGCGACGAGCAATTCGCGCGCTTCGAACCGTAGCTTTGGCAACCGGCGCCAAAAAAGAAAACCGCCCGCCATCGCTCCAATTCCGCCGATTGCTACGGTCCATGGAGCGCCGATACTATCCGCAAGCACTCCAGCAAACAACGCTCCCATGGGAGCCATGCCCATGAACATCATGGTATAGACGGCCATGGCGCGCCCCCGCAGTTCATCTGGAACCATGGCTTGAATCATCGTGTTCGAGCTCGACATCTGCAGCATGACGGAGTACCCCACTGGAACGAGCAGTATCGCGGAGAGCAAGAACCATCTTGAAAAGGAAAACAGAACGAGACTGGCTCCGAAAGCTATCGCGGAAAAAGCGATCCAACGGCCGAGGCCATGAACTCCGCGGCGCATGGCAAGAGTGAGCGCTCCCAACAAGGCTCCCACTCCGCTAGCGCCCATCAGAACACCCAGCGCGCGCGCACCACCGTGCAGAACTCGATCGGCAAAAATCGGCATCAACACGGAATAGGGTACAGCGACCAAACTGACGAGCCCGATGAGCAGCATGATGGCCATGATGGGCGCGGTGCGGCGCACGAACCGAAAACCTTCGGCGATGTGCTCTATGGGCGTGGCCTGTTTCGAGACGGCACGCATAGGCCCGAGCTTCATCAGCAGCAGACCGATGATGACAGCGATGTAGCTGACGGCGTTGGCGAAGAAGCACCAACCTTCGCCGATCCATGCTACGAGCAAACCCGCTATGGCCGGGCCGATTACGCGGGCGCCATTGAACATGGAGGAATTCAAGGCGATCGCATTCATTAAATCTTCGCGACCGACCATATCGATCAGAAACGATTGTCTGGCCGGAATGTCGAATGCATTTACGGCGCCGAGCAACGCTGCGAGCACGACAATCTCCCAGACGGCGACGATATGGAGAAGAGTAAGGATTGCAAGGAAGCAAGCAAGGATCATCGACACGATCTGAGTGCCGATGACGATGCGATGGCGATTCCAACGATCTGCGGCCAACCCTCCGATTGGAGCAAGCAGGAATACGGGAATCTGCCCCGCAAAGCCCACGACGCCGAGAAGGAGCGACGATCCCGTCAAGCGATAAACGAGCCAAGCCTGCGCTACGTTTTGCATCCAGGTGCCGATGAGCGAAATCATTTGTCCGCTGAAGAAAAGCTGGAAGTTGCGATGGCGAAGCGAACGGACCATCGCGCGAGCGCGTGAACGGCTTTCGGGGTCTGTGTTCTGCAGGCGCGATTTCGACATCCGGTTAATTGTACGACGTAATCGGCAGCATTGTTTTCGATTGGTTTACGTTTCAACCCCGGGATAAGAGCCAATAGATGTGAAGGATTACGATCGAGGCTGTGGGCTCGATTTGACCGGCGCGAGCAGCCGGCCGCAGGCTCGCAAAATGCGCCGATATGGCCAGGCGCCGCCGCGAAAAAGAATCTCTCCATCACGAGGCTTCGAATAGAACCATCGCGAGATCAGCGCCAGATGTTCGGCTAATTCTGCGGGCGCGGACTTCAGTCCATATCGCGGGCGATAGGCCACCGGCAGATCCGCCGGCCCGGCGGCGGAATCCGGCAAATTATTTGGCATCTCGGGTTCGGAACCACGGACACTTTCGGCGGAGTGTTTCTTGTGATGGGTTGATTTTTCTTGATCTGCTCGCGCCTGCGGCTCCAAGACTTTTCTCAAGATGCCTTCCACCGACTTTGGCTCGCTGGATAGTTCCCCGAAACGCAGGAATAAAGGCTCAGTGAGGATTCCTGCTAGAGCTGGGAACGCTACGATTGTTTTCTCTTCGGCGCCGCGCTGCAAGATTACGGCGTCAATTTCTTCGATTCGACGCGTCAACTCTCCCCACCCTCGCAATGTAGCCGAAACTTTGTCCAGGCGCTTGTGGAGCGCGGCAGCCCGCTCGAAATCCAGGGCTTCGCTGGCGGTTTCGCGTTGGCCTGCGATTTCCCTGGTTAGGAATGAGCCCGCCGTTTCCAAAGTTTCGAGAACGCGGCCGACCTCGACGTCGTATTCCTGATTCGAGCATCCGGCGAAGCATGGCGCGAGGCACATCTTCATCTCGGAGTAAATGCAGCCTGGAAATTCGGGATCGCGACGGATTTTGATCTGACAGCGGCGCATTTTGAAAAGATCAAGAAAGGATTCGCTGAATGTTTCGGCCGATCGGCGTGAAGAAAAGGGTCCAAAGTAGAATCCGCCGTCCGCGCGGATTCGGCGAGTCACGTAACATCGCGGGTATTCGTTGCTAAGATTGACTTTCAGCAGCGCGGGCGGGCGCAAGCGCATGAAGTCCCGATAACGATGCGGAAAGCTTTTCCGGGCCTGTTCGTACATCGCAAGAGTCTGTTCGAACTTCGATCCGGTAAAACGATAACGAATGCCCACGGCCACATCGCGGAGATTCAGACGCTTAGAAAGGGTTTCGGGCGCGCGCAGCAGCCGTTCCGCAGCGCGCCGAATATCCGCTGTGCGCGCTAGATACGGCTGAGCTTTTTCGTCTTTCATTTCAAGCAAGAGAACGCCGGGACGAGCAGGCAACGAGGCGAAAAAATCCGCGTCTAGCTCCGGCGCGAAGCGCTGTCCGCAATCCAGTTCCAGCATGGAGACAAGAATACACTGAGGAGCAACGCAAGCGAGAATCGCGCGTTCTTCTTTGTCTAGTACGCTTTCAAGACCAAAGAGGAGATGACCAGCCGCTGGATTTCGCTGGTGCCTTCGTAAATTTCGGTGATGCGCGCATCGCGGTAGTTGCGTTCGACCGGATATTCGCGGCTATAGCCGTAGCCGCCATGTATCTGGATAGCTTTGTGCGTCACGCGCGTGGACATCTCGCTGGCGAAGAGTTTCGCGATGGAAGCTTCCATGGTGAATCTCGCGCCGGAGTCTTGCTTCCACGCTGCGCGGCGCGCGAGCAAACGAGCGGCGTCTAATTCGGTGGCCATATCGGCAAGCATGAACTGAATGGCCTGAAAATCGGCGATGGGATGGCCGAAAGCCTGGCGCTGCTGCGCGTAGGAAAGCGCCGCCTCGAAAGCGCCTTGTGCAATTCCCGTTGCTTGCGCAGCAATGCCGATGCGGCCGCCGTCAAGCGTAGAAAGCGCAACTTTGTAACCTTCGCCTTCGTTGCCGATACGATTGGCGACAGGGACTTCGCAATCGGAGAACGAAAGCTCCGTGCAAGCCGTGGCGTGAACGCCCAGTTTCTTCTCTTCCTTGCCCACCGCAAAGCCCCGCGTTCCCTTTTCCACCACCAACGCAGTAATTCCCTTTTCGCCTTTCTCCGGCTGCGTGTTGACGTACACGAGCGCGGCATCGGCGGCGCCGCCATTGGTGATCCACGCTTTGGTCCCGTTGACTACGTAAGCATCGCCTTTGCGCACCGCTTTAGTCGCGAGCGCCGCCGCGTTTGATCCGGCTTGAGGTTCGGTGAGCGCGTAGCATCCGATTTTTTCTCCGCGCGCATAGGGAACGAGGAATTTCTGCTTTTGCTCATCGGTGCCAAAACGGTAGATCGGGTCGCAGTAGAGCGAGTTTTGAACGGAAAGAATGGTGCCGGTGGAAGCGCAAACGCGAGAAATTTCCTCGATCACGATAGCATAGCTGACGTGATCCATCCCCGCGCCGCCATAATTTTCCGGTACGGCGATGCCAGTAAGTCCCAGCTCCGCCGCTTTCTTGAAGGTGTCGAGCGGAAAGCGGCCGGTTTCATCGATTTCCTTTGCATGCGGTTTCACTTCCGCTTCGGCAAATTCCCGCACACTGCGCAGCAGTAGTTGTTGTTCTTCGGTGAGATCAAGATTCACGCGACTGCCTCCTGCAAAATTCAGAGACTTCAAGAATACAAATTCTAGGCTGCGTTCCGGGATTAAGAAAGGACAATCCTACGCGAGGGCTTTTCGGAGCTTTTCGTAGGTGGTGGCAAGATCTTCGGGTTCGACGCGAGTCTCGCCCACGACGGTCATGAAATTCGCGTCGCCGGCCCAGCGAGGCAGAACGTGGAGGTGCAAGTGCCCAGTGACACCAGCACCCGCTGCGCGGCCGAGATTCATGCCGAGGTTGTAGCCCTGAGGATGATAAATTTTCTCGAGGGCGGTGTGGACGCGTTGCGAAAGGCGCATCATTTCCGCAAGTGTTTCAGGGTCGGCTGCCGAAAGATCGGCCACGTGAGCGTAAGGAACAACCATCACATGGCCGGTGGTGTACGGGTACCGATTGAGGATTACAAAATTCTTCACGCCGCGCAGAATAATTTGGGTTTTCACATCATCATCAGCGGCGACGGCGGCGCAAAAAATACAGCCTTCGTCTTTCGACGCGTCGGCGATGTAACGATAGCGCCACGGCGTCCACAGATAATCCATTCCGCTCAGCCCTGGGTGCCAGGTCCGGACGACCCTGCGGGAGCGCCGCCTGGACGCGGATGGTTCACGAAGTCCTTCAGCTCTTTGCTGGGTTTGAAGAACGGAATTTTCTTCGGGGGAACTTCCACTTTCGCACCGGTTTTCGGATTGCGTCCGGTGCGACCGCGACGCTCGCGCGTGCGGAAACTTCCGAAACCACGAATCTCGATTTTATCGTCAGACTGGAGGGCGCCAATGATGCTCTCGAAAATGGTCTCGACGACCGCCTCGGCTTCTTTGCGAGGCAGTTCGGTGATACGGGTGACCTCTTCCACGAGATCAGCCTTCGTCATCGTATGATCTTTTTTCTCGTGCTCTCCCGCAGCCTCTGCCATCGAATGAGAGCCTCCTCTCACAACTTTAAGCAATTGTGCGCCGTCTGCGGGCCGGGGCCACACCGCAGGTCTTTGCATATCATCAATCTATCGCAACGTAAATGATTTTTACGGCGAGGGAAGGCTTTCCCGGGCGGCCGCCCCATGACCCGGCCGGGAATCTGAAACTAAGACGACTGCCGCTTGGCCATGATGGCATCGCCAATCGTAGCGTTTGGCGACGACTTTGCTGGCTTCGCCGACCGGAATGTTTCGATCTCCTGCCGCTCGACTTGTTTCTGCGCCGCGCGATAGCTCAAGCTGATTTTATGCTGCTCGGGCTCAATCCGGAGAATCTTGAAATCGTGCTCGCTGCCTGCCACGAGCACGGAAGTGACGCGCGCGCCGCGCGCCGGTTTTTCCTTGTCGCGCTCGCCCTTCGATTTGCGTTCTTCGATCTCTGAAACATGGCAGAGTCCTTCGATTCCCTCAGCCAATTCCACAAACGCTCCGAAATCGGTCGTCCGCGTGACTTTTCCTTTCGTCACTTCACCGATCTTGTGTTCCGCGAACCAGTTGGCCCAGATATCTTTTACTTGCTTGATGCCGAGCGAAAGCCGGCGATTTTGCGAGTCTACCTTTAGAACCTTGGCCTCGATGGCATCGCCCTTCTTGAATTTTTCGCTGGGATGCTTGAGGCGTTCCGTCCAGCTAATGTCGCTGATGTGTATCAAACCTTCCATGCCCTCTTCTATTTCGACAAAGGCGCCGAAATCGGCAAGATTGCGGACGCGGCCGTTGACGATTGTGCCTACCGGATATTTTTCCGCAGCGGCGTTCCACGGGTCAGGCATGGTCTGCTTCAGGCCAAGGGAGATGCGGCGCTGGTCAGTCTTCACTTCGAGAACAGTTACTTCCACGTCATCGCCGGCCTTCACCATCTTCGACGGGTGCTTGGTGCGCTTCGACCAGCTCATCTCGCTAACGTGTACCAGTCCTTCGACACCGGGTTCGATCTGCACGAACGCGCCATAATCCGTGACGCCGACGATTTTCCCTTGCACTCGCGTGCCCACGGCGAATCGTTCAGGAACCGTGGCCCACGGATCGGGCAGCAATTGCTTGCGTCCCAGCGAGATGCGCTGTTTGTCTTTGTCAAACTTCAGAATTTGTACTTCGATTTCATCGCCAGGCTTGACAATGGAAGAGGGATGCGGCACGCGTCCCCAAACAAGATCGCTGACGTGGAGCAGCCCATCCATCCCGCCGAGATCCACGAACACGCCGTAGTCAGTTACGTTTTTCACGCGGCCGGTGATAATCGAACCTTCCGACAGCGAGGCCATCAACTCATCGCGCTTGGATTTTTGTTCTTCTTCAAGAATCGCGCGGCGGCTGACGACCACATTGCCGCGCTTACGATTCAATTTCAGGACGCGGACGTCGATATCGCGATCCTTCCAGGTATCCAGATCGTGCACCGGGCGCAATTCGATTTGTGAAGCCGGTAAGAACGCGCGAACGCCAATATCAACTACCAGGCCGCCCTTAATGCGCTCGGTGACTTTGCCAGTAATCGTGGCATGCTCGCGATAGGATTTCTCGGTGCGCTCCCAGACACGCCTTCGGTGCGCGCGCACGTGCGATAGCAACACGTAGCCGTTCTTCTGCTCGTGCAGTCTTTCGACTTCGATCGTTTGACCCTTGCCAAAATGGATAGGACTTCCTGAGTCAACGAATTCCTGCGCCGGTACCAAGCCCTCGAATTTTCCGCCCACGTCCACGATTACGCCCGCGTCTGTTACAGCGAGCACGCGACCATCGAAAATTTCACCTTCAGCGGCTACAGGCTCCGGAACTGCGAACTGATCGAGAAGCTGGTCCATCGTTTCGGAAGATTCAGCGGCTTCAGCGGCGTCGCGGCCTTTCATCTCCGAACCCGTCACGCTTGGCTGCGCAATCTCAGCGATTGGTGCGGCTTCCGTGGAGACGTCGTTCTTCTCGGAAATTTCAGCGGTTGATGCGGAGACGGTCGCGGAAGGCGCTGCATCTTGCTTGGCCGGAGCGGTAGCATTGGCAGAAGCTGTTTCTTCGACGGCGGCGCCGTCTTTTGCCGGGGAAACCGCGGAATTTTCCTGCGCGCGAGCTACAGCAGTGGCAGCACCTGTGGAGATTCCCGACGTGGTTAAAGCGGACGGCTTGCGCGAATCGGCCTCCGCGGATGTTCCGTGGTTGGAATCCTCAGCCACGGGCTCGCCAGAAGCGGCTTCCGGGACGGAAGGTTGGAGATTGGGGTCGTGATCGGGTGACATGGAGAGCGGCCTCCGTACGAATTCGTGCCCATCTGCCGAGAATGAAATCTCGGGTTACTCCACCCTACGGGGTCAGAGCAATGAAGGGGATTCAGCGCCCGCGCTCGACGCTTGTATCGTGAGGATGATACCCGCCCAGTTTGCGCGTTGTCAACCAAACGTGGCATGGAAACTTCTTCGTTAAATTTGGTTCTGCGCACAATAAACGCAGAAATAGCGGCTCATGCGCCAGAACCGGTGGCTTTGCGAATCTCTTTCCTATAATCGGGAGCGGAGATTTTGACCGTGCGGCACATCTCGTAAAGGCGCGAGCGAATGCGCCTTCCCACTCGTTCGGTGAGAGTGTCCTCGCCGGTCGCCCGCATCGGCTCGCCGGAAGGAAGCCTGCCAGATCGATATGACTCAGGAAAAGCAACATTGCCGCGCGGGCTAACCGCAGTGCTTCCAGATTCCGCATTTCGAGATTGAGCAGATTCTTCGTCCAAGTAATTTGTGGTGAGCAGTGTGACCCGTTTTTCGTTGTAGCGCGTATTTAGAACATGTCCGACTGTCTCGAGCGCCCAAGGTGATGGCTTGCTTGATCCAACGTCATCCAGAATGAAAATCTCGGCTTTCAATACCGGTTCGAGCACGCCCATCTCCGTGGACTGGCTCTCCGCGTTGTAACTATCCTGAATTTCCTTAAGCAACTCGCGGTAGTCATAAAAAAGGCCACTGTAGCCGCGCAGGACAATCTCTTTTAAAGCCGAAACCGCCAAATGCGTCTTGCCCACGCCGCACGGCCCCATCAAGAGCAGACCCGGTTCAGCTTGCTCGCGAATAGGAGTGAATTCCTTAGCGAACTTCTGGGCCATCAACTTTGCTTGTATCAAACTGCGGTTGAAAACAGCAATCTGTTGAGGCGATACGTTCTCAATGTCGTTGTCTGTTTCGTAATTATCGAAGTCGCAGTGCCGATAGCGCTCCGGAACGCGCGCCCGTGCCAGAGCGCGCTCCGTACGATCGCCCGTAGTGCAATCGCATGGAACGGCCCAAACCAATTTCGGTTCACCCTGCGCAGATGCGCCGGGTTTATCTGCGGAAAGCGCCTGTGCGCCTTCCGTGGTCCGTTCGACGACTTTCCAGCCGCTACCCTGGCAATGCGGACAATCTGCTTGCGCCATAACGGAAGGATATCCGCCGCTTAGTTAGAGCGCAAGCGCACACCGTCTGTGCAAAGCGCGCGGTCCTGTGGAAACTTATGTCTTTCGAGGTCGCTTAGTAGTTTGAAGGGAAAGCGTAAACCACGGCTTCGCGCAAGAAGAAGAAAGGCGACAAGTGGCTGGAGTCTTCAAACGCGAATTGCTGAACTGAAAAAGCGGTTATTTCTCGACGCGAAGAACGGGGCGAGGAACAGCACGCACGATAGCATGGCGCGCCTTGGGATTATCGGCAGCCGTAAAGCTGCGCGCCATTTCGTTACGCACAAATTTGATGAAGTCCTCCATCTGCGACTGCATGTCGGCCATTTTATCGCGCATATTCAGGATTATTTCGATACCCGCGAGATTGACTCCAAGTTCGCGGGTCAAGTTGAGTATCACCTCAAGCCGCTCAAGATCGGAATCCGTGTACAGACGGGTGTTCCCCTGGGAGCGAGACGGCTTGAGCAAACCCACGCGTTCGTACAAACGCAAAGTCTGCGGGTGCAGCTTGTACAGATCGGCGACGGCGCTGATCATATAGCCCGCTTTGGCTTTCTTTTTGGGGCGGCCAACCATTATCGTCTCCTTGCATTCGCTACACTGCGGCGCGAGAAAAAATTTCGCGGCGCGGATCCTCGGGATCAATCTTGCTGAGTTCCTTCAGCAGATTGCGCACACGCTCGTCTTCAGGCTTGGGCACCACGACTTGTACCTCGACGATCTGGTCACCACGCTTCCCGGGATGCCGGGCAGATGGCGCACCCTTTTCGCGCAGCCGCAGTTTCTTTCCGCTGTTGGTTCCGGGGGGAATACGAACTTGCGCTCGCCCGTCAATTGTAGGGACTTCCACTTTGGCACCGAGTGAAGCCTCCGTAACGGTGATAGGGACCACGGTAAAGAGATCGTCGCCGCGGCGATCAAAAAAAGGATGCGGCCCCACTTTCATTACGATGTAGAGATCGCCTGGCGGGCCGCCATGCAGTCCGACGTTGCCGCGGCCAGCGACGCGCACGCGTGAACCGGTCTGCGCGCCCGGCGGTATGCGCACGTCGAGTGTCTCCATGCGCGCAACTCGCCCTTCGCCGCCGCAATTGCGGCACGCGGTGCGGAGTTTTCCAGTACCGCCGCAGCGCGAACACGTTATTTGGAAACGCATCTTGCCGCTCACCTGAGTCACCTGGCCCGAACCGCCGCACGTTGGGCAAACTTTCTCATCTCCGGGAGCTGCGCCTGTGCCGTGACACACGTTGCAAACATCCAGGCGCGTGAAACTAAGCTTCTTTACCGTTCCGCGCATGGCCTCGGCAAATGTAATGTCGATCTGATATTCGAGATCATCGCCCGGCTCGCGTTCCTGCGTTGCTTGCGCGGCGTTGGCCCCTCGGAAAAATTGGCTAAAAAGATCTCGAAAGCTGGCGCCGCCGCCCGCACCACCGGACCCTTGGCCTGCTCCGCCGCCAAAATCGAAACCGCCGAAATCAAAATGTATGTCCTCGGGGGAGCCTCCGCCGCCGTAGCCCGGTCCGGGACCACCGCCTTGGCCCGGGACATTGAATCCGAATTGGTCATACGTCTGCCGCTTCTTGGTATCGGAAAGGGTGTCGTACGCTTCCTGAATCTGCTTGAATTTTTCTTCTGCGGATTTGTCACCCGGATTCAGGTCCGGATGATATTTGCGGGCGAGCTTGCGGTAGGCTGCGCGCAGCTCTTTCGCTGACGCTTTGCGCGGTACACCTAAGAGCTCGTAGTAATCCTGTTTAGTCGCTGTCGCCATGATGATTTTGTGAACAACTTCCGCATGCTATCGGGCCACCGTCAAAATACGAGCGGCTTTTACAAATTTATCCAGCGCCCATTCCATTCGGCGAGTTCCTGCGTTTCGCGCGCCGACTCTTCTTTCTTTTGCCGCTGCATTTCCGACGATCTTCCGGCCATGCTCGTTTCCTTGGCGTTGGCACGCTCGATCCAGCGGTCAATCCATCCGACTTTCTGCTCGACGGTGTTCGGATCGGACTTGAAGCGGAGGAAGGTCCCCGAGATCTCGACCGAGCGTGGCGGAAATTCAGGCTGCACGTCCTGCTGCGCGTCGTAGAAAAGACGGCGCCAATCGGCAGTGGGCGATTCCGAGATGGAAACCTGCACCAGGAAGAAATTGTCGCGAATCTTCTGCACGGCCTGCGGCGGACTAGAACGCCGAATACCGATTGTCGTCAACGCGTCTCCTCAAGAAGTCCTAAAACACGTGCAGGGGCCGATCTGGGACCGGCCCCTGCGCGTTGTAGGTTGTTAATTCGGTTTCTTTGAATCATCCACGTCCACGAACTCGGCATCCACGACATCGCCTTGCCCTGAGGACGTCGACTTCCCCTCGCCTGAAGGTGCCCCTTGCGAGCCTGGAGCGCCAGCTGCACCTGCGCCGGCAGCATTTGCACTCTGCTGCGCTTTGTACATGGTTTCCGCGATGCGGTGGGAAGCCTTAGTCAGATTTTCGGCCGCAGCGTTGAGCCGGTCCAGTCCGCCTTCTGTCAAAGCGCGCCGCGCGTCTTCAATTGCTTCCTCGCCGGCTTTGACGTCTGCTTCGGCCAGCTTCTCGCGGTTCTCCTTAATGACCTTATCTGTTTGGTAGACCAAGCTGTCGAGCCGGTTGCGTGCTTCGACCTCCGAGAGACGTGACTTGTCTTCATCGGCGTGCGCATCCGCTTCTTTCTTCATGCGCTCGGCTTCTTCCTTACTCAAACCGCTCGAAGCCGTGATGGTGATCTTCTGTTCCTTGTTTGTGGCGTTATCCTTCGCCGAAACGTTCAAGATACCGTTGGCGTCGATATCAAACGTGACATCGACTTGAGGCACGCCGCGCGGAGCCGGAGGAATTCCAATCAGATGGAATTTTCCCAGCGATCGGTTTCCACTAGCCACCGGCCGTTCGCCTTGGAGCACGTGAATCTCAACGGACGTCTGATTATCAGCGGCGGTTGAGAATGTTTCCGATTTACGGGTCGGAATCGTCGTGTTACGCGGGATCAGCACGGTGGACACGCCGCCCAGCGTCTCGACTCCCAGCGAAAGAGGCGTTACGTCGAGCAACAGAATGTCCTTCACTTCACCGCCTAGCACGCCGCCCTGAACGGCAGCGCCCACGGCGACTACCTCGTCAGGATTGACACCCTTGTGGGGCTCTTTCCCGTTAAATAGTCCCTTCACGATGTCAACCACACGTGGGATTCTTGTGGAACCGCCTACCAGAACCACTTCGTCGATTTTATCTGGAGTCAAACCCGCATCGCTCAGTGCCTGCTTCACAGGACCAACTGTGCGCTGGAGCAAGTCTTCCATCAGTTGCTCGAGCTTCGAGCGAGTGAGCTTCAACTGCAGGTGCTTTGGACCAGAGGCGTCCGCGGTGACGAAGGGAAGATTTATTTCCGTCTCCATCAACTGGGACAGCTCGATCTTTGCTTTTTCCGCGGCTTCCTTCAGACGCTGGATGGCCATGCGGTCTTTGCTCAGATCGATTCCCTGTTCTTTCTTGAATTCCGCTACGATCCACTCAATGACGCGCTGGTCGATGTCATCACCGCCCAAGTGTGTGTCGCCATTGGTGGATTTGACTTCGACAACACCTTCGCCCACTTCAAGGATGGAGATATCAAAAGTTCCGCCACCAAGGTCATAGACCGCAATCGTCTCGTCTTTTTTCTTGTCGAGCCCGTAAGCGAGCGCCGCTGCGGTAGGTTCATTGATGATGCGCGGTACTTCAAGACCCGCAATCTCGCCAGCCTGCTTGGTGGCCTGGCGTTGGCTGTCGTTAAAATATGCGGGAACGGTGATCACCGCTTTGGTTACTTTCTCTCCGAGGAAATCTTCCGCCGCGGACTTCAGCTTTTGAAGGATCATGGCGGAGAGCTCTTGCGGGGTGTAAGCCTTACCCGAAAGCTCAACGCGAACGTCGTCGTGCGGCCCCTTCACCACCTTGTAGGGCACGCGCTTGGCTTCTTCCTGTACCTCGTCGAAACGGCGTCCTACGAACCGCTTGATGGAGTAAACGGTGTTCTCTGGATTCGTGATTGATTGCCGCTTTGCCACTTGCCCGACCAGCCGCTCACCGCCCTTGGTGATTGCAACTACGGAGGGGGTCGTCCGCGCGCCTTCCTGGTTAGGAATCACGGTTGGTTCGCCACCCTGCATCACGGCTACGACCGAATTGGTCGTACCGAGATCGATGCCGATAATCTTGCTCATAGAATGCGCTCCTGTAAGGTCTAGCGGGACTCAGCCCGCGACCCGATGGTGAAACTAGGTCATAGTACACGTTGAGCGTCTCATTGTCAAGTTATCTATGTGTCTGTATTCCGCTGTATATAAATGGGTTAAACTACACAATGCGCTGCTTGTCAACAAATGCTCGCAGTCTCTACTCAAGGCCAGACGAGCCTGGGTTGGCTTCCCTTTGGGCTTGCAGACCAAATGCCGTAACCAGTGGCTAAGTGACGTCGAAGCACATAGTAAGGACTGCTGCGCTGAACCGAATTCGCGATACAATGTTTAGGGCTGGTATAAAATTCTGGGAGGTAGCTTTGAATCGCGGAAATTATCCTTCGTGCCGCTGGCGGATTTTGAGTCAAATTGGGGTGCTGACCGCAATAGCTCTCACAGGGGCCTTAGGGGCTCCGGCTCAAACCAAGCCGCGGGCACAATCCTCTACGGCTAATTCCGATGAAATTGCAACGCCGGGGAAGTCTATCGGAAACCGCGGCGCGCCGATCACGATGGAAGTATTTAGTGATTACCAATGCCCGTCGTGCGGGAATTTCTACGAGAGCACCCTAAAGTACATGATCACTGACTATGTTGCTGCGGGAAAAGTCTACTTCATTCACCGAGACTTTCCGCTGCCGATGCATCCTTACTCTCATCAAGCCGCGCGCTGGTCGAATGCGGCCGCAAAGATTGGAAAGTTCCAGGAGGTGGACGCTGCGCTTTTTGACAACCAGGCTGCATGGTCGGCCGATGGAAATATCGAGAAGTTTGTGGCGGCTGCGCTGAAGCCCGCGGATTTCAAGCGGGTCCAAAGATTGATGGTTGGATGCGAATCGAACACGAGCGCGGCGGTAAAGCCCGCCTCGCTCTCCGGTAAGGGCCAAGCTGACCGCGGCTGCGCGCTCGACATTTATATCGAGCAGGACCAGGCACTCGCTAGGTTGCTTCCGGTGTCGCAGACGCCCACCTCGGTAATCACCTACAAGGGCCAGAGATATCCGGCCATGCCCGGTTTTGTAACTTGGCCCATCCTGAAATCATTCTTGGATTCTCTTCTCAGTCAGTAGCGGGGATGCAATCGATGACGAACGAAGCGCGTGAAAATTCCCGGCGAATATTTCTCCTGCTAGGACGCCTCGCGTTCGCGGCGACTTTTTTGTTTGCTGCGTACGCAAAGCTCAAACCGCAAGCTGCAATGCCGTGGTCGGTCGCTTCCGTAAAGACTTCCCTTTCCATGTTTGCGATGCAGGTAGATTCTTACCAGCTGCTTCCGCCACAAGCGGTAAGTGCGGCGGCTCACTGGTTGCCATTCATTGAACTGGCTTTGGGCTTATGGCTTCTAAGTGGATTGTGGCTGCGTTATTCATCGCTGTTCACCACGTTACTGCTGGGAGGCTTCTTCGCCCTGATGGTGCGGACTTATGCGTCGGGGCTTGAGATCAATTGCGGCTGTTTTGGCCCGGGCGAGAAGCTCGGGGTGAAATCATTGATACGCGACGGCTCGCTCTTGGGATTTTCACTGGCCGTTACAGTTTGCGCCTTCTTGTCCAAGCGGAAGCGCAGGGATGAGGCTATCTCCGCATCAACATCGGCATCGGCCTCGGCCGCCGTTTCCTCGCCTCAGAGTGCGAATTAATTCGTGATTCTTCCGGTTACGATTTGTCTCGGCGAGCTGAAACTGCCGTCCAGCCATTTTGAGTTTTTAATGCCGCTGGCGTCGCATTCGTATTGGGAAATCCTTAGCCAGATACTTCGAAGAGACATCCATTGAAAAGCAACTGATTAACGCCCGTCATATTCGAATATAATGAGCCTTCGGCACTCCTTAGCTGCACCACGAAACGCCCGCTCCTCAAAGGGATAGAAGCGCGACCATATATGACGAGCCGAACCACCCAAATTTCAATCCTAGTATTCACAGCAACGGCAATTGTCCTATGCCCTGCGCTTAGCGCAGTATCCCGCAAGTCCGGTCAAACAGATCAAAACGCCGCGCAAAAAGCCCCGCCGTCGCAAGGGCCGGTCATGGAGGCCGATCCTTCCGTCGCTTTGATGGAAAAAGGCTTCCAACGTCTTTACGAATTAAATTTCAATGGCGCGCGAGTGGAATTTTCGGCCTACCAGAAGAATCTGCCCGACGATCCGATGGGCAAGGCTGCGGAAGCGGCAAGTTACCTCTTCGAGCAGTTCAATGCCAAGGGAGTTTTGACCTCGGAGTTTTTCCTCAGCGATGCGAAGTTTCTCGGCGGAGTAGACGGAGACGCGTCTCAGAATCAGAACCCGGCGTTCCTGCAAGCTAATAACAGAGCTCGAGAGCTCGCTAAACGGCGCCTGAAATCCAATCCCCACGACATTCACGGCTTGCTGGCTCTCACCATCGCGGACGGAATGGAATCTGATTACGATGCATTAATCATCAAAAAGCAGCTCGATGGCCTAAAGGTAATGAAGCAAGCGGAAGCCGAGGCAAATATTCTGCTGGCGATTGATCCGTCGCAGCAAGACGCGAATGTGGCCCTGGGTATGAGCAACTACGTCATCGGCTGTTTACCCGGGTTCAAACGCGCGCTGGTTTGGTTCGGCGGGATTCATGGCGACCGTGTGCGCGGAATGCAAGAGATGGCCTCCGCTGCCGAGCACGGGCACTACCTGCAGCCATTCGCCAAAGTGATGCTGGCTTTGGCGTACGAGCGCGAACACCAGATGGACCGCGCTCACGATCTTCTTTCTCAACTCGCCATTCAATTCCCAGCCAATCCCGTTTTCGCCCGGGAGCTGGCGCTCACCGTGAAGAAATAGCCTATCCCGACCTTTCGCTGGCTCTACCACTTCACGCGAACGCGATAATCCAGCGTCGCAGTGCCGTTCTTTTCGACGGGAATCTCGAAGCTGATGGTTGTGGCATCCAGCTTTGTCCACTTGCGATTCGAATTCACTACTTCCCAATCGCCGCCAATCGGCTCGCGAGCCTCGACGGTTACAGGCACGTCCTTATGATTGCGCAAGGTGATCTGGTATTCCATTTCGTACAAATTGTTCGCCAGCTTCTTATAATCAAGCTGCTTGCGCTCGCAAACTATGTCGAAGGCGTTGCCCACGTAGATTTTCAGCGTTTCATCTTTGGGGGTGTGATCGATTTGGTCTTCACCGACGAACTGGATTCCACCTTTTGAATCCGCCTGATAAACACGCACCGTTCCGGCGGGCAGAGGCACGCCCAAACCGCCCTTCTCTTCGTTCTTGAAACGGTAGTAAAGCTTAACCGGTTCAGTGATCGGGTTTCCAATCCGGTCCTGCGTGCGGTAGTAATACGATTGCCCCTCAACCGCGAGAAATTTTTCTACCGGCACGTTCGTTCCGGAAAGAAGGCTGATTTGCTTGGACTCGTTATTCTGAATGGTGGTGCGCCGTCCGAGTGTATATAGATGATATTCAGACATGCCTTCTTGCTGGAATTGAGGCGGCGCCGCCATCGCGGTGCTCAGCTGGCTTGCAATTTCCGCTCTGGCCCTAACAGCGGGTGGCACCTGGTGAACTTCTCCTGCCACGAGTTGAAGCTTGGCATTCACGAACGATGCGCCGCTGTTGTTCGTTAGCGTCACCCAACCATCGAGATCGCTGGTTTTTTCGTCGCGCGCGACTGTAAGCACGTAGTCTGCGTTCCAATTCATGTTGTTGGTTAGATAGGATGCTTCAACTTTCTGGGCTCCCGCACCGCTATTATCAAGCGTCCATACCAGCGTCGGCCGGCTATAAAGATTCCCGGGCAACTCCGAAAACCGGTACCAGCTAGTGGGCATCCCGGTGACGATTTCATTTCCGATCTTCCAGACAGGTTCGTTGTTATTGTCGGCTAGCAGCACAGCTTTCGTCTCGACCCACTTGGTCGAGTTCGCCTCCTCCTCACCGCGCACGAGCGTAATCTCGCGGCCTACATACTTTTGCAGGAGTTTCTGCGCATCGAGAAGGTCATATTCGTAGTTTTGTTCGACTACATTCAGCTTTGCCGGATCGGTGAGCGAGCGGAAATGGACCGTAGCGGGCATGATTGAGGCCGCGACGTCCTCGAAACGCAGCGGGAAAACGCCGGAAGCTAAATGAATTTGCCGCACGTCGCGAACTAGAGCGATATTCGAGTTGTACACGGTCACATTGAGGTCCACTTGATCTTCTTTTGTGGTTGTTGAAGTTTCTGAGGGCAGTGGCCGTGCAGCAGGCACAGATACATCGCTATGGTTTTGAGGCGCCCCGAGCACCCTTGTCGAGCTGCCCGCCGCGAGTAACAACAGGGCAAGGGCTGCGAAAATGACGATACTGATAAATCTGCGTCCTGTTCTGGACATGGGCTGTCTCCTCGCTGTGGAACTTAACAGATGATACCCGAAAGCCGAATTTGCGCGCTCTGACGCCGTGGATCGGGTTCGTGACGTCAACCAAGCAGTCAAGCGAGCTGTACTCATTTTAATGAACGCGCTCGGCACCATAACTTGCACGCGAACCTGATAAGATTTGGTTGAATGTTTACCTGTCCGGAATGCGAGCAAGCTATAAACCAGGCCAGCCCGGTCTGCCCCTATTGCGGTGCAGACGTGACCAACGCGCCCGACGGAAGCGAATTCGCCAATATCGGGGTGCAAAATAAAAAAATAACACCCGCCCGTGTAGTGATTCTTCTGGGCATATTTCTCGCGATCCTGGCGGCTACGGCGTGGTTTGCTGTGCCCTGGAGAATTTCAGGAACGCGGCCCGAGGCGGAAGGACGCGCGCGTGAGGCGCTCGGAATTATTCAGCAGACGCTGGCCCGTTATCAGAACAGCGAAGATGGTTTCCCATCGTCTCTGGAGGGTCTGGGAGATCGTGTGCGGTTTGAAGCAGAAAGAGCGCAAGCCGCCCATTACACCGTGCAATATAATCCGGGCAAGCCCGACGCAGACGGCCACCTAAAGAGTTACACGCTGAGCGCGCGTGCAGGAAATTTCGGCTACATGAATTTTTACACCGATGAGAGCGGAGTACTTCGAGGTACGAACGAGAATCGCGCGGCGACCGTGCAGGATCCTCCGATCAGGCCGGAAGTATAGGTCCCTGATCTTTCTCGCGTGAGCGCGGCGTTAAAGTGGCAATAGTAATGATGGAGAGATTTATCGCTAGACTCAGATTCTCGGTTCTTCTTACCGCGGCGCTGCTTGCGGCGCCGGCATTTGCCAGCAATTTGGCTGCGCCCTGTGATTCTCCGGAACTATGTCCGTGCTGGGATGTTGCAAATACTTCTGTTCCCTCGCAACAAAGCGGCATGCAGGGGATGGGTCAAAACGCCGGACAAATGACCATGTCCATGCCGAATATGAATATGGCCGCTCCCACGACTTTCATCGAAGAGATTCTCGCTCACTCAACTGCCGGAACCACTGCCGAACCCAATTCAACTCCGCATGACATGCTCATGGCCCAGAAGGGCGCATGGACATTCATGTTTCATGGCGTCGGATTTCTCAATTCGCAGCAGCAAACCGGCCCGCGGGGCGCGGACAAAGTTTTCGGAACGAGCTGGTTTATGCCCATGGCTCAGCGCGACCTAGGCAACGGAACTCTTACCGTTCGCGGTATGTTCAGTCTGGATCCGGCGACGATCACCGGCCGGCAGTATCCTGAGCTTTTTCAAGTTGGCGAAACGGCATTCGGCAAACCCATCGTGGATGGCCAGCATCCGCACAATTTCTTTATGGAGCTCGCGCTGCTCTATGACTGGAAGCTGGCTAAGGATACCCTGCTGTCTTTTTACGCGGCGCCGGTTGGCGACCCGGCTATCGGCCCGGAAGCATTTCCCCACCGTGTCTCCGCCAGCGAAGACACTTTAGCGCCCCTCGGTCATCACCTGCAGGATTCCACGCACATTGCTGACGATGTGGTGACATTAGGCCTGGCCTACAAAATCGCGCGCATCGAAGTTTCCGGATTTCACGGCCGGGAACCGAACGAGCATCGCTGGGAAATCCAGGCTGGCGCAATCGATTCCTGGTCTGCGCGATTCACGCTGAATCCAGCGAAGAACTGGAGTGGGCAGTACTCCATCACTCATCTCACGAGTCCGGAACAATTGTTCCCGAATGAAAACACGTTGCGCATGACTGCGTCAGCGACGTACAACAAACCGCTTCGAAACGGCGCATGGGGCAACTGGGCCACTACACTCGTTTGGGGCCGCAACCGCACTTCACCGGACGCGGAAATCTTTAATAGCTATCTGGCAGAAAGCACGGCTCGATTTGCTAATCACAACTACGCTTGGACGAGGATTGAAAACGTGGACCGCACGAACGAATTGCTACTCGGGGAAAATCCCATTCCGCCCGGATTTCAGGAGCGTTTTCTGGCGCGGATACAAGCCTACACATTCGGCTACGATCACGAATGGAATTTTATTCGCCACGTCTCGACTGCCTTGGGTGGCCAGTACACTCTCTACACAGCGCCCGCATCACTTGACCCGATTTACGGCTCGCACCCGATGGGAGTCCTAACCTTCCTACGTTTTCGCGCAATACCTTCTCAGAAATAATTGTTTCAAGTCGGCCGCCGCCCTTCCATAGCTGACCGTAGAAAAGCGATCCGGAGCCAGAGACCCGTAGAAATCTTGATGCTATACTTAGCGCCGCAGGCCGTCTGCCGAATAACCACTCGAATCGCCACGGAGAGGTGCTGGAGTGGCCGAACAGGGCTGCCTGCTAAGCAGTTATCCTGGCAAAACCGGGATCGGGGGTTCGAATCCCCCCCTCTCCGCCATAAAAATTAGACGACTTCAAAAGTGAAGAAGAACTTCTTGCGAGTTTTCCGATCTTCGGATAACGAAGCAAGGAACGCCGCAGGTGGACTCTTGGACCTTCAGAGGCATTTCGTCCACGTCGGCTTGGAAAAGCTGGAAAACGTGCCGCTGACGTTATTTGAATGGGTTTGTGCTTCGCTCTGACCTTCCTAATCAGCTCCATTAAAAGGCCTGATTCCAGCGGCGGAAATTCGCTCGAAGATAGCTGTTCTGTCTTGACTTTATTCTGCTATCTAAAGCAGACTCGCCCCCACGCACGAGGCCAGCTCCGGCCCAGGCCACTCTCTGATTCTTGAGGCGAGCCCCTCTGTGGCCACCACTATCGACTTTTCCAAGTCTCTGGGGAGGGACAATATGAAGTACGCGACAATCTTTGCAATTTGGATCGCGCTGGCGGTCATCTTGTTGTGTAGTTTCCCGGCAGCGACAGCGGCGCAAAACGCCTCGGCTGCACTTGCTGCGTCGACGGCCAAAGAACAGACCAACATTCCGGGCGTCAAGATTTTCGCGGATCGCCCGGCGGGCTTTAGTCCATTAACAGCCACGGACGAACAACTCTCCACATATGGATTGCCGCCCCGGCCCGACAAACAAGCCGATCCGCAGGGGTATGCACAATGGGCAAGAGCCATGACCTCGTTGAAGTATCGTGCATCCGCTACTCTCGTGGCTAAGCCTTATTCCAGCACGAATTTGAAGTTGGTCAATAATCAGGCCAATCAGCCGTCGGTCCAGGTCAATGGTGCGCCGACGCAGTATTACTCCACTAACTGGAGCGGGGTTGCAAACACCAATAACCTCACGAAGTGGAATGACAACACCTCGTTCAACTACATCCAATCAATCACCACCGTACCGGCCGCTCAACCGCCGTTTGGCGCTTGCTGGAATCCCACTAACGGCCCATTCCTGACTGCAGTATGGAATGGGATTGACGGTGCCAACAATGGCGACGTGCTCCAAGGCGGCAGCTTGTCGTACGCGGATTGCAACGGCGACACCCTGCAGTCGGGTCAGTACATCGGATGGGTGGAATGGTATCCCAGTTACTCGATCCTCGAAATCGTGTGCGGAGCCGGAACGGCCCCCCCGCCATGTCCTGTATATCCAGGAGACAACTTCCTCGTTATAACTTTCGGTGCCCCCGGGACCGCCAACCAATATGTATATGTCGAAGACGGTACCGAAGGATGGTATGGCTCCTTTGAGCTTGCCTGGCAGCAAGGCCCGGGTTTGGTTGGAAGCAGCGCCGAGTGGATTGTCGAACGCCCGTGTTGCATCACAGTCGGCACGGAAGAAGATCCGGTACCGTTGGCCAACTACATTTCCCAGGCTGTCTCCAACAGCTTCTCATCGAAGGGCAACGGAAATGTTTTCTTTCCTGGTTCGCAAGCGGCTTCGACTTGGGTTATTGACATGCTTGACGACAATGCCGACCAAATCATCTCCGATGTCGAGGGACAAGGCACCGCCGGGCTCCAAGGAAAGACGAGTCTCTGGCTCGAAGCCACTGGATGCGCCTTTGCCGGAGGCTGTACGCCTTAGCAGCGCGTAGTATGTGGATAAAAGGAATCTCCGGCGCAGCAGATTCGATGACGCAGGCAAAAAGTTGCTAGACCATGCTCGCAATTTCGTCGCCGAGAGTGTTCGACTGGTTCTAGCCCCCGAGACGAGCACCGGGACAATCCAAGATGCGCATTTGGAATACGGACGCCTCGAATATTTCTTTCATCTCGACCCACGATTCAAACCTAAAATTCCATCGGTGGATTTTTTCGTTGAGGAAGGGGATTTTGAAATTTGCGAGATACTGACGGATGAGTACGTGCGGACGGTGAACTTCCTCATCGACTACGGCACCGGAAAATTCCAATTCCTGGTTACTGGCCCAGATACAGGGCTTAGTAGCTGAGGGGATGAAGAATCGCGAGATCGCGCAGGCGCTTCACGTCACCGAGCACACTATTAGTAATTATCTGTATGCGATTTTCAACAAGTTGGGAGTTTCAAGCCGCGTCGAATTGATTCTCTACGCCACCAGCGAAAGCCAGAAAGACAAGCGATAGCCCGGTCATTGAGCGTCTTAGTGTGATGCGAATACTTCCCTCTCCGCCAAATCAGATGTAAACGCAATACTCCTGCACAAACGCTGTATTCATCCTTCATGACCTCGTGCGATTCAGTTATTGGTCACCGAGCCTTCTCGCCGCTACGTTGGGACTCATGCGGGCCTTGCAAACTAACGTTAGTCACTATAATGTTAGGGCGACTATCGGAATATATGCCGCGCAATCCGGGCGGCGCACCATCCGGAGGAAATGCACCATGCGCCGCGCCAAACTTGTCCGCAGACGGTCGCCCTCGCCTCCGACCGAGCGTGTCAACGACAGCAAGGCCGCGAGAGTGAGGCGCCGCCATCCCACTCCGGAAGCGGGGCAAACGACTGGCCTTCGCGAGCGTAAGAAAGCGCGCCTTCGCCAGCAGATTGTCGAAACCTCTTTGCATCTTTTTCGCCAGCACGGCTACGAGAACACGCGCATCGACGATATTGTTCAGTCTCTGGAAATCAGCCAACCCACGTTCTTTCGCTATTTCCCCAGCAAAGATGCCGTATTGCGCGAAGTGGGGCGCCGCGCATTCGCTCGCCAGGCCCAAAGCCTCAAGTCCGAACTTTCCACTTCAGCGACTACCGAGCAGCGCTTGCGCCGCTTTTACGAGACTCTGGGAAATGTGACGGAAGTGGGGCGGCCGCTTTGGCAGGCGGTAATAATCGCCGGCGCGATGGACCCGGTGCGCTCACCGGAGTTGCGCGGAGCGGAAGCCACGACGGTCAGCCTTCTCCGTGAAATCATCGCGGAAGGCCAAAAAAACGGCGAGATAACCCGCGATTTCCCGGTTGTACACCTGGCCGAATTTATGGAAGGACTTTTCAACACCGTAGTCCGTCAGTGGGCCGTCGATCTTACCGGACCTCACAAACTCACCGAGCGAGTACGAAATGCGGTCGAATTTTTCTTGCGCGGAGCCAAACCGTAGCTGGGATGCTATCTAGTTTCTCTCGCAGTCCCAGGATTTCGCAGCTTTTCCGCGAACACCTGAATCACGCTTGCCAAGTTCCTTGAGGTACATGCGATGAAAGCCGCCGTCCTGCGCGAATTCAAAGAGCCACTGGCCATCGAAGACGTTGTGCAGCCCAAGCCCGCCGCGCATGAAGTGCTGATCGAGGTGGAAGCTTGTGGCGTATGCCATTCCGATTTGCACCTGGCCGACGGCGATTGGCCACAGCTCGTTCCCATCACCAAAAGGCCATTAATCCTTGGACATGAAATCGCCGGTCGCGTCGTAGAAAAAGGCGCGTCCGTCAGGCAGTTGGAAGTCGGCGATCGCATTGGCGTCCCTTGGGTGCACTGGACCTGCGGCGAATGCGCGTTCTGCCGGGAGGGCAATGAGAATCTCTGTGTCAAACAACAAATTACCGGCGTAACCGTGGACGGAGGTTACGCAGAATTTGTCAAGGCTCCCGCGAGTCACGCACTCAAGATCCCTGACGGGCTTTCCAGTATCGATGCTGCTCCTCTTTTCTGTGCGGGAGTAACCGTTTATCGTGCTCTCGGCCACGCCAAAATCCAACCGGGCCAGCGTTTGGCCGTCTTTGGCGTCGGTGGCTTGGGTCACTTGGCGGTGCAGATGGGTGTGGGGCTGGGAGCGATCGTCACTGCCATTGATGTCTCCGCCGAAAAACTCACACATGCTAGAAGCCTCGGCGCATCTGCAACGCTGAACGCGGCGTCTGTAAATGTGGTCAAGGAGTTGCGGCAGGCTGGCGGAGTACATGTAGCGCTCGTCACTTCGGCCGCAAAGGCAGCTTACGACATGGCCTTTCCCTGTGTCCGGCCCACAGGGATGCTCCTGGTCGTGGGTCTGCCTTCCGAGTCCATTTGCTTCCCGCCCATTTTGATGGCGGCGTTAGAGGTACGCATCCAGGCTTCTTCCGTCGGCACGAGACAGGATATGCGAGACGTGCTAGCCCTGGCGGCCGCAGGAAAGATCCATTGTGAAGTCAGAACCCGGCCTCTCGCGCAAGCCAATGCGGTCTTGGACGAATTGCGACAAGGGACCGTCTCCGGGCGCATCGTGCTTACTCCCCGCTAAACCGTTTTTCATTGAGAACCCTTTTTATTGAGAGGCTCCAAAAGTTCTCTTCGTCCCCGCATTGCGAAAGGCCCCTTCCCACCACTCGCATAGAAATCCCTTATAGAACCCATCAGTTTTCGTGTTGACGTTAGTAACTACAATGTGATACCAACACTCACAATTCTTGGGGAATAGGTCCGAGGGCGAATTAATATGGCATTGCGCCGTAAGAATTCAGGTCACCAATGTCTCACTGCCTGGCTAGCCCCGTCGCGATTTTTCGCCGGTGACGTTATGGATTTCCCCGCGCCAATCTGCAATCGGTCCAATCTCGCAGGTGTCCTGACTCAAAAGGAGAAGCCATGAGGAAACTGATCTCATTCGCATGTGCCTTGATCTTATCCGGTTGCTGGCTAATAGCGACTCCAGTAGCGTCTGGGCAGGGCGTCGGCACATCAGGCAGCATCAGCGGTACCGTGACGGATCCGCAGGGAGGTGTCCTCCCGAAGGCGAGCGTCGTTGCCGTAGAGATGGCCCAGGGAACCCAATACTCGGCCACCACCGACGAGACCGGCCAGTATCGCCTTACAAGCCTTCTGCCGGGGACTTACAAAGTTACAGTGAAGATTGACAGGTTTGAGACTCAGGCTATGACCGGCGTCATCGTCAATGTCGGAGAGACCGTCAGTCTTGATGTCCACCTGAAGCTTGCAACTACGGCGCAGACAGTTGAGGTCAGCGCAATTCCTCCCGTGGTGGAAACCGAAAGGGGCAGCCAGGCGAACACGCTCACCCAGCAGTACATTGAGGATCTCCCGATTGATCGCCGCGATTATCTTACTTTTACCCTGCTTCTCCCGGGTGTCTCAAATTCCACGCGGCTGGCGGATGACCAGGATTTTCGAGTAAAGCAAACGCCGCAAAGCGGACTTTCCTTCTATGGAAGTAACGGCCGCGGTAACAGCATCACGGTTGATGGTGGAGAGGCTCAGGACGATGCCGGCGGCGTACGCCCAACAATCAGCCAGGATGCAGTTCAGGAATTCCAGGTGAACCGCAGCAACTACACAGCCGAACTTGGCGGTGCAAACGGCGCGTCGATCAACATCGTCTCGAAATCAGGCTCGAACAATATTCACGGCAGCCTATTCGGCTATTTCCGCAACGATGCGATGGACGCGCGTGATCCGTTCGCCTTCAGCTCGGCGCTTCAACCCGGAGCGGTGTTCGATCCGACCCAACCCGACTCAGTGGGCGCACCCGTTAAGGATTCGCTGCAGCGCTATCAATTCGGCGGCTCTATAGGCGCTCCCATAAAAAAGGACAAGACCTTCGTGTTCTTTGCGTTCGAAGGTTTGCGTCAGGATGCGCAGAATGCGGTGCCGCTGCTGACGAGTACGTCCGTCCTTCGTCCTACTTTCGACCAACAGACCCAGATTCTCGCCCCGTTGGCAGCAAACCCATCTCCAGTTCCGATACCTTGCCTGAGCGGCCCAGTTGGGACCGCTGTGGCCGCGCAATTGGGAGTGCCGACATCGCTGCCACCCGCCGTCTGCGCTCAGGTCCTTGGTGGCGCATTAACGGTCAACAACGTGAACCCCGCCGCTACTCCCATCGGTGCCTACCTCGTCAGCCAGTTTGAGTCGCAGGGAGGACTTTTCGACTACAACTCCCGCGATTACCTTGCTTCCGCGCGCCTCGATCACCATATCGATGCGAACAACCAGCTTTTTCTAAGCTATCGCTACTCACACGACCTGGAGCAAAACCCGGACGTGCAATCCCTGACAGCCTTCTCAGCGGGCAGCTCGATCCACGACTATGACAACAACATACAGGGCGCCTGGTTTCACCAATTCAGTCCGACGACTCAGAACGAGCTACGCGTGCAGTGGGATTACAACAGCTTCAACGTGCTTCCGAATGAACCCGGGCAAGCAGGAATCCAAATTCCTGGTTTCATAAACAATTTGGGAACCAATATCTTTTTGCCCAATCTCACGATTTTGCGCCGCACCGAATTTGCCGACAATGTCACCATGATCCGTGGCCGTCACACGATACAGTTTGGCGTTGACGAACTGCTGCGCGGCAATCACACCGAATCCCACACGTTTCTTCCGGGACGCTTCGTCTTCAGCACTCTTCCGGATTTTGGAACCCTCCTGTCTCCGCTGCTTCCCAGCCTGTCTCCTCTAGAGTCGGCTTCCTTCGGACTGCCACAGGTCTATCAGCAGGGCTTTGGTAATCCGGACTACCCTGCATACACTCGACCCCTGACGGGACTGTACGTGCAGGACTCGTGGAAGGTCACATCCAATTTCACGTTGAACTACGGCCTGCGCTACGATATCGACTCGCAATTTCAACCTCTGAACACCTACTATAAGGACTTCGCGCCCCGTGTGTCGTTTGCCTGGGATCCATTCAACGATCACAAAACCGTGATTCGCGGCGGATACGGGATTTTCTACGGGCCCATCGACGCGCAGATCCCCCAAGTGGATTTGAGCCTCGGCGTCCTCAACCACAATCGCAGCACAGTAGAGAACCAGCACAACAAGTCGCAAGTTCCCGATCAGGTCAACAATGCTGTAGGCACCTGCGGAATCAGCGGCATTCCGGGGAACCCATTCCCTGGGAACGGGAATAGCCCCTGTAACCGCTTCATCTCCATCTACGTAGATCCGCTTGCGCTCCCCCCGCCCGGTGTCCCGGGATTGCAAAGCGCCGCGGTTGTTTTCCAAACATTGTTTGCCCAGGGAGCGATCCAGTGCACAACCCCTGCGCCGGGGAATAACGCTTGTATTACCCCGGGTGCCGGGCCCGGTGGTGTAGCGCAGTTCGGCATCAATGTTGCGAGTTCGGGCCAACTCTCACCGTTGACGGTGCTCTTTAGCAACCCTCCCAACTACAGGCCGCCGCAATCGCAACAAGCTTCGTTGGGGATTGAACGCGAGATCACGCCCAGCTTCTCGATCGGTGTCAGCGGGATTTATTCGCATACTCTGTATCTCCCGGTAGCCATCGACACGAATCTGCTGCCAACAACCCCGACGAGCACGGTTACGCTGGCCAGCGGGAAGCCATTCACCTATAAGAACTGGAATCTGTTTGCAGGGAGCGACCCGCTACTCGGTGGGGTGCTCGCCCCCGAAACGCCGTCTCTGCCTTGCGCGGCGACAGTGGCAAACCCGAATCAGCCCTTCAACTGCTTTGTGAATCCGCTGATTACTCAGAACAATCAATACACCTCCGCAGCGTCCGCCCTGTACGAAGGGTTGATCCTGGAGATGAAGAAGCGTTTCAGTAACCACTTCATGCTGTTTGGGAACTACACCTTCAGCAAGGGCTTCGACACTTCCACGGACTTCAATACGGACTACGGACCGCAGGACCCGACCCAGCTTGCCTTGGAGCGGGGCCTTTCGGAATTTGACCAGCGGCACAAAGTTGTGGTCGCTGGAGTGTTCGACAGCCCATGGAAAGGCTTCCTTTCTGGATTCCAGCTCTCTCCCATTTTTACCTACCACAGCGGACTGCCCTTCAATCTACTCGCTGGAGGCGAAGTCAACGGTGACAATCACATCACCAACGAGCGTCCCCTCGGCGACTCTCGGGATACGGGTCTTGGGCCCAACTTCTATGACTGGGACATGCGGTTGAGCTGGCGCCACAAACTGGGAGAGAGGGTCGACATGACGCTCACGGCAGAAGGATTCAATATCTTGAACCGCACGAATTTTGCCAGTGTGAACAACGAAGTGAACCCTCTCTTTGGCATTCAGACGACACCGGGTCTATGTCCCAAATCAGGGCAATGCGCTACGGGAAATACTTCGTTTAATGTGCACGGCCTCCGGTCCGGCACCGTATTGCCGGACGGCGAGGTTGTCACACCCAGTACGCCGTTGGCTTTCACTTCGGCGTTTCCGAAACGCCAGGTGCAGCTCGGGATCCGGTTCGGCTTCTGATCGACTGCGCGTCAGTTTCGATTCTGGATTCAATGCTGCCGGGTATCGCAGGCCGGACCAGGGTTTGAACTGAAAAGTATTCTCTAGGCCCGGTCGTCGTTGATCCGGCGGCAAGTCTCATACCGGTCGATGTGCCGACGCTCGAACGAGCGCTGTATCTCCTGCGCGCGCGTTACATCTTTGAAGGAATTGGAAACCAATGCTATCACCCATGTTCGGTGAGTTTATGGGCACGCTGGTCCTGGTTCTTCTGGGCAACGGTGTAATCGCCGACGTAGTTCTGTCACGCTCCAAGGGAGAAGGCGGTGGATGGATTTCGATATCGACGGGCTGGGCGATTGCGGCCATGGCGGGAATTTTCACTGCTCTAGCGTGCGGAAGCAGTGACGCCCACATCAATCCTGCCGTGACGCTGGGTGTGGCCATCGTTAGTGGCAATTTTTCCAAACTCTTGCCGTACGTCACCGCGCAAATGTTGGGAGCATTCGTTGGGTCAGTTCTCGTCTGGCTTCATTTCCTGCCGCATTGGGCTGCCACTGCAGACCCGGTCAGAAAATTGGGCTGCTTCTGCAGCCACCCATCCATTCCCAACAAAGTGACCAACCTGATCAGCGAAATTATTCCTACGACGCTGCTGGTGTTTGTTGCCGTCTGCATTTTGACGCGCGCCAATTTACCTGCTGGTTTCGGCCCTGTCCTGATTGCCGCACTGGTCTGGGGACTGATTCTCGCGCTCGCTGGGCCAACCGGCACTAGCATGAACCCGGCGCGTGATCTTGGATCGAGGATGGCCCACGCGATCCTGCCGATTGCAGGCAAAGGCAGTTCCGATTGGGGATACGCTCCCATTTCTGTGATCGGCACACTAGCAGGCGGCGCGCTCGCCGGATTGGCAATCCGTCTTCTGCATATTTAGACGAGACGCAGAACCTATTAAAGCTTGTTGCCACAGCGAATAGCAGTTGCGAACGATGTTGCTCGAAAATCCACGACCGGCGATTTTCGAGCCGTAGAACTCCTTCAAGCAAAGGTCGTCAGCAACTAGTGTTAGTCACTTACATGTGTTATAAACAAACGTTTGTAGTCAAGAGGGAAACTTCTCAGTGCGGCAGCGAGTAAAGTGAATATCCGGCAAATCTTCGATCTCACCGGACGCGTCGCGATCGTTACCGGCGGTTCCGTCGGCCTCGGCCGGCAGATGGCCGAAGGCTTGGCGGAAATGGGCGCGAATCTGGTGCTCTGCGCGCGCAAAAAAGAGCGCTGCGAGCGGGCCGCAGAGGAATTGCGAAAGTTGGGCGTTCAAGTTCTCGCGCTCGGTTGCGATGTCAAAGAACCCGCCAGCATTCAAGAGGTTGCCGACGCCACCTTCAAACAATTTGGGCGCATCGACATCTTGATCAACAATGCCGGCACTTCCTGGGGCGCGCCGGTGGAATCAATGACGCTCGAGCAGTGGAATAAAGTGATCGAAACCAACCTCACGGGAACCTTTCTGTTTTCGCAAGCGGTGGGCAAAGTCATGATCGCGCAACGCCGCGGAAAGATTATCAACATCGCCTCAGTTGCCGGGCTGCGTGGTTCATCTCCGAATTTTTCCGCCATTGGTTACAGCGCCAGCAAAGGCGGCGTGATCATTTTCACCAAAGATTTGGCCTGCAAGTGGGGCATGCACAATATTCACGTCAATGCGATTGCCCCCGGCTGGTTCCCGACCGACATGTCGGGAAAAGTCATCGAACGTAACAAAGAGATGCTATTGGCGGGCGTACCTTTAGGCCGCTTCGGCGGGCCTCATGATCTAAAGGGCGCAGCTATTTTTCTCGCTTCCGACGCGTCAGATTTTGTGACCGGAAACATCCTGGTGGTCGACGGAGGCCAATCCGCCTAGAACAGGCGAGGCACGTTATGAACATTCCACTTACACCTCTCCGCTTTCTGCGCTATGCGGAGCAGCAATATCCGGGTAGGACCGCGGTAGTCTGCAACCAGGACCGCTTTACATACGCACAATTCGCCGAGCGAGTCGGCCGTTTGGCGGGTGCTTTGCGTCAGGCTGGCATCCAAGCTGGCGATCGCGTTGCCTTCCTCGGCGCCAATTGTCACCGCTTGCTGGAAGCGTACTACGGCGTTCCGGAAGCCGGCGCTGTTCTGCTCCCGCTGAACATCCGTCTTGCCCCGGATGAACTGGCCTTCATTCTGAATGATTCCGGCGCGACCATCCTCTTCGTGGAAAAGCAGTTTCTTGGCTTAGTGGAATCTTTTCGCAAGAGCCTTCGCACGGTAAAAATGTTCGTCCAGCTTGATGGTCATCCCGAGCCGCCTTGGCTCGACCCCCGCAACTGCGACGCCCTTCTCTCAGCGGCCACGCCGCATCGCGCCGACATCAACTCCATCGACGAAAACTCCTTGGCTGAGCTCTTCTATACCAGCGGTACCAGCGCAAACCCCAAGGGTGTAATGCTTACTCACAGAAATATCTACCTCCACGCGCTGAACGTCTGCATGGGATTCCAGATCGAAAATGGGGCCGTCGAGCTGCACACCATTCCTCTCTTCCACGCGAATGGCTGGGGTGTCGCGCATTTCCTTACCTTGCTCGGCGGAAAGCACGTCATGATCCAGCGTTTCGAAACCAAAGAAGTGTTCCGGCTGATTGAAACGGAAAAAGTCCACTCCTGCAGCCTGGTTCCCATCATGGCTACGGCTCTGGTGAACTGCCCCGAGCGACACAATTACGATTTGAGTACCTTGCGGCGGATTGTCATCGGCGGCGCTGCGTCGTCGCCAACACTCATTCGGGAAGTTGAACAACAACTCGGCTGCGAGTGTTTTTCTGGTTACGGCCTCACGGAAACCTGCCCCTCGCTCACGATTTCTCCGATGAAGTCAGGTTTGGGCTGGGAAGGCGAACAGCGCTACGTCGGCCAAGCTATGACTGGCTACGCATTCCCCGGCACGGAGATACGAGTGGTGGACGCTGACGATCGCGACCTGCCGCGCGACGGCCAAGCCATCGGAGAAATTATCGCGCGTAGTGATGGCGTGATGGAGGGCTACTGGCGTCAGCCGGAAGCTTCCGCCGAAGCTCTGCGCGGCGGATGGTTCCACACCGGGGATATGGCCACATTCAACGAACAGGGCTACCTGCTGATTGTCGACCGCAAAAAAGACATCATCGTAAGTGGCGGAGAAAATATATCCTCCCTTGAACTTGAAAAGGCCATCCTCGCGCATCCCGCCGTCCTGGAGGCCGCCGTGATTCCCGTTCCCGATGAGAAGTGGGGTGAAGTCCCTAAGGCACTGGTGGTTTTAAAACCGAAAGCCACCGCCTCGGAGTCCGAACTTATCGAGTTTTGCCGTGCGCGCCTGTCACATTACAAATGCCCTCGCTCAGTCGAATTCGTCGATAGTTTGCCCAAGACCGGCACCGGAAAAATCCTGAAAAAGGATTTGCGCAAAAAATATTGGCAGGGCAAGGATACGATTCGCCCTGACTTTGGTGCCCCGGCGTCCAAGCCGAAGTCCGGCACTTGAGCAGGTCTGATTCTCAGAGATTTGTTCGCAGTAGATAAAAAACAGAGCGCAGTTCGCGCCAGGTAACACGAAGGAGTCTTTTCATGGATTTAAATTTAACCGCTGAAGAGTTGACGTTTCGCGACGAGCTCCGCGCCTGGCTGGTTTCCAACGTTCCGAAGGATTGGAGCGACTGGCGCGAAAAGCCCATGGAGGAATCCTTCCCCTATCTGCGAACCTGGCAACGAAAGCTTCAGGAGGGCCGCTGGGCAGCCGTTTCGTGGCCCAAGGAATATGGGGGTCGCAGCGCTTCGCTGATGCAGCAAGCCATATTTTGGGAAGAGATGGCCCGCGTCGAGGCACCGCCGATGGCCAATTCGCTGGGCTTGGGGCTCATCGGCCCCACAATCATCGCCTACGGAACGGAAGCTCAGAAAAAGCGCTTTATTCCGAAAATTTTGAGCGCTGAAGAAATCTGGTGTCAGGGCTTTTCCGAGCCTAACGCCGGTTCCGACCTCGCCGGTTTGCAAATGGAGGCGCGACTCGACGGCGATCACTACGTCGTCAACGGTCAAAAAGTCTGGACCAGCTACGGCTGGGTCGGCAACTGGTGTGAGCTGGTCGTTCGCACCGATGCCAGCCTCGCGAAACACAAGGGACTTTCCGTGCTCCTGGTCGATATGAAATCTCCTGGCGTCGAGGTACGTCCTCTGCGTCAGATGACCGGAGAATCCGAATTCAACGAGATTTTCTTTCGCGATGTTCGCGTGCCAACCGAAAATATTCTCGGCAAAGTGAATGACGGATGGAATGTGGCGATGAGTACCCTGATGTACGAGCGGGGCTCCTACGGCGCTCGTTTGCATCTAATTTTCAAGAGCTACATCACGCGTCTCATTGAGCTCTCTCGAAATATACAACGCAACGGCCGGCCGGCATCTCAGGACCCGCTCATCCGCCAGAAGCTCGCGCAATGCAGCGCAGAGATCGAAATCATGCGTTTCAATCAGATGCGGGCTTTCAGCCGCATCACTGCTACAGGCGTGCCCGGTCCGGAGGGCTCCATCCAGAAAATTTTCTGGAGCGAGCTCAACCAGCGACTGCAGCAAATCGCTCAGGAAATTCTCGGTTCCTATGGACAACTTCTGGCCGGCGATCCGCGCGCCATCGAAGAAGGAATTTGGTCCTACGCCTACCTGCGCACGCGCGGAAACACCATCGAAGCCGGCACCTCCGAGGTGCAACGGAACATCATTGGCCATTTCGTTCTCGGACTGCCCAGAAGCTACTAAGGGGATACGCCATGCAATTCGGTTTGAGTGAAAGCCAGGAATTTCTGAAAGACAGCGCGCGCAAGTTCTTCGCCGGCGAGTGTCCCAGCGCTGAAATGCGACGCCTGATGGAAACGGACACCGCTTATGATGCCGAGCTCTGGTCGAAGCTCACGGATCAGGGTTACACCGGCATCATTTTCCCGGAAGAGTACGGTGGAGTCGGCCTCGGCCAAGTGGAACTCATGCTCTTGATGGAAGAGGCCGGACGCGCGCTCTTGCCTGGTCCATTTTTTTCGACCGTCGTTCTGGCTGGCTCGGTCCTGGATGCCGTGTGCACACCTGCGCTCAAAAGCAAATATCTTGCACCCATCTGTCGGGGAGAAGTCCGCGCTACCGTCGCCATTCTGGAAGCGAATGCGAGTTGGAACTCTCGGGATGTCCAACTGAACGCCGCTAATGGGAAGCTCAACGGAGAGAAGTTCTTTGTCCCGGATGCCGCGGTTGCCAATTTCATCATCGTCGTTGCGGGCAACGGCGTATTCCTGGTGGACTCCAAAGCTGCCAGCCTGAAAATATCTCCGATGTCCGGAATGGACCTTACGCGAAAACTCTACGTCGTTGAATTCCGCAACACTCCGGCGGAAGAATTGGGTTCCGTCGCGCAGCTCCCGCGGGCCTTCGATATCGCCACCGCCGCGCTGTCTGCAGAATTAGTCGGCGGTATGCAGCGGACGCTCGAAATTACCGTGGAATACGCCAAGACTCGGAAACAGTTCGGCAAACCCATCGGATCGTTTCAGGCCGTGCAGCACCAATGCGCGGACATGTATCTGGAAACCGAGAGTTCTCGTTCGGCCGTGTACTATGCCGGGTGGGCGCTGGAAGAAAAAGCCCCGGATGCAGCGACTGCCGTTTCCATCGCCAAGATGTACGCCAGCGATGCCGGCCGCACCGTCGGCAATCGCGGCATCCAAATCCACGGTGGTATGGGATTCACTTGGGAAAACGATGTTCATCTGTATTACCGTCGAGCGAAGGCCTCGGAAACGGCATTCGGAGACGCCACATTTCATCGCGAGCGCATCGCCTCTGCGGTGATCGACTCCGGCAACGTCGCCGCGAAAACAGCGTAAACTATCAAACCAGAGGATTCTTTCCATGACTGATCTAGTGCAACTGACAAAAGACAACGACATCGCGATCATTACCATCAATAATCCTCCGGTCAATGCTCTGAGCCCCGGCGTCCCCGAAGGCATTTCAGAAGCGCTTGACCGCATCGCTCAGGACGCCAGCGTCAAAGCCGCGGTGCTCATCGGCGGTGGTCGTACCTTCGTCGCCGGAGCGGACATTAAAGAATTCGGTAAGATGACGTCGGGCAAGCCGCGCGGCGCAGGGCTCACTCCGTTCCTCTTGAAAATGGAAGACAGCACCAAGCCGGTGATCGTGGCCATTCACGGAACGGCTTTTGGCGGGGGATTGGAACTGGCGATGGCCGGGCACTATCGCGTTGCTGTTTCGAGTGCCCAAGTCGGCCAGCCGGAAGTGAAGCTCGGTCTGATCCCCGGCGCGGCAGGCACCCAGCGGCTTCCGAGGCTCGCTGGCGTGGCGAAAGCCGTCGAAATGTGTATGACCGGCAATCCAGTGAAAGCGGAGGAAGCGCTGAAGTTCGGCATTATCGACCGCATCATCGAAGGCGATCTCCTCGCGGGGGCGATTGCCTTTGCGCGCGAGGTCGCCGCGAAACCTGCCCCTAAAACGCGCGAGCGCAACGAAAAACTCGGTAACGCGACGGAGAATGCGTCGATCTTTTCTTCCGCGCGTGAAACGGCTGCCAAGAAGCAGCGGGGTCTGCTCGCTCCAGTCGCTGCCATCGATGCCATCGAAGCCGCCACAAAAATGCCATTCGAAGAAGGCTGCAAGTTTGAGCAGAAGCTATTCATCGATTGCCTTTTCTCCGAGCAATCCAAATCGCTCATCCATGTTTTCTTCAGCGAGCGCGAAGTTAGCAAGATTCCCGACATTCCAAAAGACACTCCTCTGATTCCCATCAAGACTGCCGCGGTTGTGGGCGCGGGGACCATGGGCGGCGGCATCGCTATGGTGCTTGCCAATGCGGGCATTCCCGTACTTCTCAAAGAGACGGACCAAACGGCGCTCGATCGCGGGCTGGCTACGATCAAGTCGAATTACGCAAATTCTGTCAAGCGCGGCCGTTTCTCGCAGCAAGCCGCCGATGAGCGCCTGAACCGGATCACGCCCACTCTTAGCTACGACGGTTTTTCGACCGTGGATTTGGTTATCGAAGCCGTGTTCGAAGGCATGGCTCTCAAGAAGGAAGTCTTCAAAGAACTGGATCGCGTGTGCAAACCTGGCGCCATCCTTGCCAGCAATACTTCTACGCTAAACATCGACGAGATCGCTGCGTCCACCTCGCGGCCCGCATTTGTCATCGGCACGCATTTTTTCAGCCCTGCGAATGTTATGCGGCTGCTGGAGATCGTTCGCGGCAAAGCTACTTCCCCGGAAGTTATCGCCACTTGCATGCAGCTTTCAAAAACGCTGGGCAAAGTGGGCGTGCTCGTCGGCAACTGCAGGGGCTTTGTCGGCAATCGTATGTTTGGCCCCTACCGCCGCGAAGCTCAGTTCTTGATCGAAGAAGGTGCGAGCATCGAAGCCGTGGACCAGGCGCTGGTCGATTTTGGCAACGCCATGGGACCGCTAGCCGTGGGAGACCTTGCAGGTCTCGATGTCGGCTGGCGCATCAACAAGGAATATCGCCACCTGCAACCGCCCGGCATTCGCCAGGCATTCGTCGAAGATCATCTGTGTGAACTCGGCCGTTTCGGGCAGAAGACCGGAGCGGGTTGGTACAAATATGACGACCAGCGCCGCGCGGCTCCAGACCCCGTCGTTGACGAACTCATTCGCAAGTGGGTCGCCGAGGCGGGAATTGTGCAACGTCAAATCTCCGCTGAAGAAATCACAGATCGCTGCATCTATGCCCTGGTTAACGAAGGCGCGCGCATTCTGGAGGAAGGCTACGCGCTGCGCGCTTCGGACATCGACATTATTTACCTCAATGGCTACGGCTTCCCCGCGCATCGCGGCGGTCCCATGTGGTATGCCGACACCGTCGGCCTCAAAAAGGTTTACGAGCGCGTCTCCGAATTCCATCGCCAGCATGGCGAAATCTGGCGCCCGGCCCCGCTGCTGAAGCGGCTTGCAGAGCAGGGCAAGACCTTCGCCCAGTTCGGCAAGGAAGAGGGTGTGGCGACATAGTCTTCATTCGCGCTTCCTGCAATCAGACAGCGCTACCGCAAAACATTTTCTTGGACCTGTGACTTCATTCCAACAGTCGGAGAATAGATGAGAGAAGCAGTCGTAGTTGCAAGTTCGCGGACACCCCTTGCCAAGTCCTTTCGCGGGTCCTTTAACCTGACGCGGCCGGAAGATCTCGCCGCACACTGTATTAAGGACGTCTTGGCCAAAACTCCAAAGCTCGAGGTAAAAGAGATCGAAGACGTGGTCCTCGGCTGCGCCCAACCCCATGGTGCGCAAGGCCAGAATATAGCCCGTACTTCCGCCATGCTTGCCGGACTTCCCGCATCGGTTGCCGGCACCACCATCAACCGCTTCTGCTCTTCTGGCTTACAAGCGATCACGATAGCCGCCCACCAGATCATCAACGAAGGCGTCGATGCTGCGGTCGGCGGCGGCGTCGAAAGCATTAGCATGATCACGCGAGACTACAACCCGCATCCCGGATTGCTTGAGAAGATGCCCGGAATTTACATGGTGATGGGTAACACCGCGGAGGTAGTCGCCAAACGATACAAAGTGAATCGCGAGTCTCAGGACGAATATTCGCTTCTGAGTCAACAGCGCACTGCTCGCGCTCAGCAAGAGCGGTTTTTCGACGCTGAAATCGCTCCGATGCGCGTGACTCGCGGCATCCAGGACAAGAAGTCCGGAGAAATCGTCGGCAAAGAGGATGCTACCGCCAACCGCGATGAATGCAACCGCCCCGACACCACTCTGCAAGGCTTGCTCAACCTCAAACCCCATTTTGACCCGGACAGTGGCCAGGGAACGGTGACGGCCGGCAACTCGTCGCAACTTTCTGACGGCGCGTCCGCTACGCTCCTGATGTCTCGCCAGCGTGCCGATCAGTTGGGTATTCCTTACAAACTAATTTTTCGCGGATTCCAAGTCGCGGGCTGCGAACCCGACGAAATGGGCATCGGCCCGGTCTTCGCCGTGCCGAAACTCCTAAGTCGTTGCGGCCTGCGAACGAGCGATGTCGATCTCTGGGAGCTGAACGAAGCTTTCGCCGTCCAGGTGATTTATTGCCGCGACCGCCTGGGCATCGATCCTGAAAAGCTCAATGTTAACGGCGGCTCAATCGCCATCGGACATCCCTTCGGAATGACGGGGTCGCGCATGGTTGGCACCATTGCCAACGAAATGGCTCGCCGCAAAGCGCGGTACGGAGTCGTCACCATGTGCATTGGGGGAGGACAAGGCGCGGCAGCTTTGTTCGAGCGCGCCAATTGAAAATGACTCATTGGCCATCGGAATCTGAACCTGTCCGAATTTCTTCCTCCGCGCGCCTTGCGGTATAACGATTAACGCCATGTTGATCTAACAATGGGAACCCTCTTCCTTGTCCGTCACGCGCAAGCTTCATTTCTTGAGCCGAACTATGACAAGTTATCCTCGCTCGGGGAGGCGCAATCGCGTCTTCTCGGCGACTACTGGGCGCGACGTCACGAGGTTTTCGACCGCACCTGCGTCGGTCCCTGTGTCCGTCAGCAAGACACCATCAAACTTGTGAGCGACGCCTACAACCAAGCTGGCCTCAAGTTTCCTGAGCCTCTTGTGCTACCGGAGTTCGACGAATATCAAGGAGAAGCAGTGCTCAAATGCAGCCTGCCCGTGCTGATCGAGAACGACCAGAGAATCCGAGATCTCCACGCGGCGTTTCAGTCCTCGGCCGCTGCCGAAAAACGCGCGACCTTTCAAAAGTTGTTCGAAGCTGTCATTGGCGAGTGGGTGCGCGGCGAGATCTCTCCGCAAGGCGTAGAGACCTGGTCGGAGTTTTGCTCCAGGGTTAATTCCGGTCTCGTAAAGTTTCTCTCTGCCGGGGTGCGCGGTGAACGAGTTGCCATTTTTACTTCCGGTGGTCCTATCGCAGTTGCCATGCAGCGTGCTATGCATCTCTCTGCGGAAAGGGCCTTGCAAGTGAGCTGGATGTCGCACAACTCCTCTTGGAGTGAGTTTCTCTACTCCTCCCAGCGGTTCACACTCAGCGCTTTCAATGCCCACGGGCATCTCAACGATCCCGCGATGATGACGTACCGTTAGGGCTTCCCATGAGCGACTTTCTGGACCATCCCACAGCCATTCGATCCGGCGAAGAACTTGATTTAGCCCGCCTCGAACCCTTCTTGCGCCGTCACTTTCCCAACGCAGAAGGTGCGCTTCAAGTTCGCCAATTTCCCAGCGGTCATTCCAATTTGACTTATTCATTGCAATTTGGCGCCAAGGAGTTGGTTCTTAGGCGGCCTCCCTTCGGAAGCAAGGTCAAATCCGCACACGATATGAGCCGCGAATTTCGCGTGCTCTCTAAGCTCCACTCCGTCTACGACTCGGCTCCTGAAGTGCTTCTCTATTGTGACGACGCTTCCGTCATCGGCGCACCGTTCTACGTGATGCAACCGATCCACGGCATCATTCTTCGCAGACAGTTGCCGTCCGGTTTGGATTTTCCTCCGGAAACGGCGCGACGGCTCAGCGAATCCTTCATTGAAAATCTGATACGCCTGCACCGCGTGGATTACGCCGCTGCGGGTCTTTCCGATCTGGGTAAGCCGGAGGGATATCTGGAACGGCAGGTCCGCGGCTGGACCGAGCGCTACTCCGGTTCCAGGACGCACGATTATCCCGAAGTGGAGAAAATTTCCGCGTGGATGCAGCAACACATGCCATCCTCAAGCGCTGTTTCGCTGATTCACAATGACTACAAATACGACAACGTAGTCCTCGATTCGAGCGACATCGCGAAAATTGTCGGCGTGCTCGATTGGGAGATGTCCACCATCGGTGACTCTCTCTCAGACCTCGGCGCTGTACTGGCTTATTGGATCGATGCGAAGGACCCTGAGGATCTGGAACAAAATCGCTGGGGACCCACGAACTATCCGGGCAGCTTTACGCGCGATGAAATCGTGCAGTACTACGCTCAAAAAACGGGCCGCGATGTATCTCAGATGGCTTTCTATCTCACCTTCGCCCGTTTCAAACTTGCCGTCATCGTCCAGCAAATTTATTATCGCTATCACCAAGGCTTGACCAAAGACGAACGCTTTGCAGCCATGCCCGAGAGAATCCAAATACTTTTGCGTGCTTCTTTGCACTGCGCGCAAACAGGCCGAATTTAGGGCATCGCTCGGGTAAGCTTTCCAAATCTGCACTCAAATAAGAGTTAATCAGGTGTAGTAGCGGACGATCCACTCCGCAACGCAGACTGGTTTTGCAGATCCTTCGTTTTCTATGTTTACGGAATAGGTCGCTTCAACCGCATCAGAGAGTTCCTTTAGTTCCAGGAGCCCAATTCGCGCGCGAATCCTGGAATCGGCCCGCACCGCCGCAGGAAAGCGCACACGATTCAAACCGTAATTTACCGCCAATCGCACTCCGCCCTGCACTTGAATCGCCTCCTTCATAAGGTGGCTGAGCAAAGAAAGTGTAAGAAACCCATGAGCGATCGTGTCGCCGTAAGGTGACTCCTTTCTCGCCCGCGCGCGGTCTAGATGAATCCACTGCCGGTCTTCCGTCGCTTCGGCAAACTGCTCGATCCGCTCTTGCGTCACAGGGAACCATTCCGTGACGCCAATTTCCCCGCTCCCGAATTCTTTCAGCGCTTGCGGGTTCTTGATGACGACTGGCGGCATCAATTTTTCTTGGCTTTCGCCAACTCCCTCTTCGCAATCGATTCGACATGGACTTCATCCGGCCCATCGGCCAATCGCAGCGTTCGAGCCATTGCCCAGGAGCTAGCCAGGAACGTGTCCTGCGAAACTCCGGCCGCCCCGTATGCTTGAATCGCCCGATCAAGCACGCGCAGAGCCACGTTAGGCGCTACAACTTTGATCATCGCAATCTCGGCGCGTGCCGCTTTGTTGCCTACCGTGTCCATCAAATGCGCGGCCTTCAGCGTCAGCAGCCGTGCCTGTTCGATCTCCATGCGCGACTCGGCGATTCCCGCGCGAATCGTTCCCTGTTCGGCTAGCGCCTTCCCGAAGGCCACTCTTGTTTGCACCCGTTCGCACATGGTTTCGAGCGCACGTTCCGCCAGCCCGATGCATCGCATGCAATGATGAATCCGTCCAGGCCCCAGACGCCCTTGCGCAATCTCAAATCCGCGCCCTTCGCCAAGCAACATGTTTGTCGCTGGCACGCGCACTTTTTCAAAGTGAATTTCGGCGTGCCCGTGCGGCGCGTGGTCATATCCGAATACTGTTAACATCCGCACGATCTTGACTCCGGACGTCTCAAGCGGGACCAGAATCATCGACTGCTGCCTGTGCGCCGGCGCAGCAGAATCGCTTTTACCCATAAATATCGCGATTTTACAGCGCGGATCGCCTGCTCCAGAGGACCACCATTTCCGCCCGTTGATTACGTACTCATCGCCGTCTCGTACGATGCCCGATGCAATGTTGGTGGCATCCGAAGACGCGACGCCCGGCTCGGTCATGCAAAAGCAGGATCGAATTTCGCCGGCCAGCAATGGCTTCAGCCATTTTTCCTTTTGTGCCTCGCTGCCATAACGCGCCAGCACCTCCATATTTCCCGTATCTGGCGCCGAACAATTGAATACCTCGGACGCCATGTGACTGCGCCCCATGATCTCGCAAAGTGGCGCATACTCCAGGTTGGTCAGACCCGCGCCATTTTCGTCGTGCGGCAAAAACAAATTCCACAGTCGCTCTTGGCGCGCCTTCGACTTCAGTTCTTCCACAATCCGCGTCGGCTTCCAGCGGTCGCGCTCGATTTCCTCGTGGAACCGACGTTCGTTCGGGTACACGTGGACATCCATGAAGCTTTGTAGCCGCCGCTGCAGCTCCTTCGTCTTTGCGCTAAGTTCGAAATCCATAGGTCAAAGGTCTCTTTTATTTGCCGGTGAACACCGGAGCGCGGTTTTCGACGAAGTGCGCCACGCCTTCTTTGAAATCTTCGCACTGCAGGCTGGCCAGCATTTCTCGCTCGGAGATCTCAAAGGATTCCGCCAGAGTCAGAAACATCGCGTCGTAAACCTGCCGCTTGATTACGCGCAGAGACCGCGGACTAACGTTCGCCGCCACATCCACCGCATATTCCCGAACCTTCTCATGAAACGTTGCTTGCGGGTAGATCTGATTCACCAGCCCCATTCTCAGAGCCTCCGCCGCATCGATCATCCTCGCGGAAAATAGCAGGTCCAGTGCGTTCGCGTGTCCCACCAGACGCGGTAACATCCACGCCATCCCGTACTCGGCAATCAGTCCTCGACGCGCAAATGCCGTTCCGAAACGCGCACCGTCGGAGGCAAAACGTAAATCGCAGTACAAAGCAATCACCAATCCCAAGCCGACTATGGGGCCGTTGATGGCCGCAATCACGGGCTTTGTGACCGTCGGGAAATATGAATATTTTTTCTGAAAATCCGCTCTTATACCTTCGACAGTGCCGCCCTGGGGTTGCACCGCTTGGGCCCGTTGCGCGGAATCGAGTCCCTTTGTCGCGACCGTGGATAAGAGCGATATATCTGCGCCCGCGCAGAATCCGCGTCCCGCGCCCGTCAAGACGATGACGCGAACATTTTCGTCGCGTTCCGCGTCTCTCACCGCGGCTTTTACTTCGCCCTCCATAACGGCGGTCCAGGCGTTCAGTTTATCTGGACGGTTGAGCGTGATCGTCGCTACCCGGTCGGCTACGTTGTACAGCGTTTCTTGGTTTGGCATAGTGCGCCGGATTATATACAATGGCGGCCGCGTTAGTCACATTCATCTGTGTGTAACTATCTGTTTGAAGGTCTTCTCCGCGGAAGTGCTGACCACGGCCGCGTCTCACGACTGGAGGTGCCATGCCCTTCGTGGAAAATCAAGGAGCCAAAATATATTGGGATGAACAGGGTTCCGGCGAACCTCTTTTGCTCATCATGGGGCTCAGCTACCCCTCCTACATGTGGCATCGCACCCGCCCTGTTCTTGCAAAGCGTTTTCGCACCATCGCTCTCGATAATCGCGGCGTGGGCCAAAGTGATGTGCCGCCAGGCGTTTACTCCATCGCATTGATGGCCTCGGATGCGGCATCTGTTCTGGATGCAGCGGGCGTCGAGAGCGCGCACGTGTTCGGTGTTTCCATGGGCGGCATGATTGCGCAGGAATTTGCGCTTCAATATCCGAAGCGTGTGCGTTCGCTGATTCTGGGTTGCACCGCGTCAGGCGGTCCGCATGCGATACAAGCCGAGCCCGCTGCGCTGCAAACTCTCATGCGTCAGGGTATGACGCCTGAAGAAGCCAAAGAGGCCATCATCCCGTTCATTTATGACGTGGCTACTCCTCGCGACCGCATAGACGAAGACATGGCCATCCGCATGGAGTGGTATCCCACCCCTCAAGGGTACATGTCCCAACTTCAAGGGATTATCGCCTGGGAAGCCTACAGCCGCATCGCGCAAATCACGGCTCCCACGCTAGTCATTCACGGCGAAACCGACAGGCTCGTTCCAGCCGCGAACTCGCGGCTAATCGCCGGCCGTTTACCACACGCCAAACTCGTACTGCTCCCGCACGCCAGCCACATATTCGAGACCGACCAGCCCGGCGCGGCACATCAGGCAATTGTAGAGTTTCTCGCCGCTCAGAATGGCGGTGCGCAGCGCTCTCAGGCTACTAACTAGCTTGCCTTCTGGCCGCCAGTAGTCATCCTCGAAACGTCAAAACCAAACTTCTCCAGCTCAATTTTCAATCGCTCGTCTAACGCGGCATTCGCAGGCGTCGCTGCTCCGGTTGGCAAAGTCACAGCCGCTTCACCTAACATCGAGGTCATCACTTCGTGATAGCCCAGCTCTCGGTAGCTTTCAAATTGCGATTCGGTAAACCATTGATCCACCGTAGTTTCGTGCGGAAACTGTGGATGCATCGTATGATAGTTTTTAATATCGCTGGACTCGTCACCCGTCAGGGACGCCTTGAAGTAAATAATTGTTCCGGTGGGCGCGGATTTGTCCACCGCCTCGTAATGGATTGTCCCTATTGCGCAATGCTTCTCGCTGGGCTTTCCTAATTCCGGCGGCACGATATCGCTGACGTTCAGTTGGATATCGATTCCCAGATCGATTCGGCATTTCCGAATAGCGTTTCCCAACCCTGTAAACCCATAGCAGTCGTCCGCCTCCGCATCGCACACAATGATCAGCCCGCACCGCCGCTTCACCAACTCGTACAATCCCATGTTCTCGAAATGTCCGCCGTCAGACAGGTACACGTAGGCGGCCTCGTCATCGGTACCTGCAAACAGCTCGTTCAACAAGTACGTCAATCCAAAGATTGGTGTCGCTCGCCCCAACGTTCGCCGGTCTCGAGGATTTCCGAGCCATTGTCCTAGGCGCACATCGAATAACGTCATCAGAAATGCTACCGGGGCCGAGCTGTAAGATCCCATATTCGGACTTGCCGCCGCCCCCGATATCCCCATCGCCAACCCTAAATTCGGCCCATTGAATGGCGGTGGAAACGCGTATTCTTCCGTTTGACAATATCCATAACGTTCGAGCGGTCGTAACAATCTTCGCAATAAGCTATGCGCCTCTTCGGCTTTTCGTTTTTCCACTTCCTTTTCCGTGAGTGGCCTTTGTTGCCGCATCATTGGACTATCCTGTTCCTCCAGCCACACGTCGAATCCACAATATCGCGGCGTCATGACGAACGACTCCGCCATCCGTTCCTGCCACGCCAAATCTTTGCCCTTAACCAAGTTCAGAGACATATTCAGCACCGGGTACGGTCCGTCGTACGGAATTTCCGCATCTACCCTCAAGTCTTTGAGGGGCATGTCGTCAGTCCCGTCGAATCCTGTAAATCGGTTCGGCGAACGTCCCTCGTTTGAGGCTCCTAAATAGCACCTCACCAGGCGGTTTCGATAAAACAAATGCATCGAGAATTGGTTGACGTCCACGCGCCACGCCATAATCCCCGCCACCGCCGCACACAATAAGATCGCCCACCAGAGCCGGTGCGCGCTTATGCTGGGGTATTCGCGAAACAGATCCAGGTGCTGCACTCTTGCGATCCCGTATGAAAGCCAACACAACAGCCCCGCGATAAATGCGTACGGGCCCACTTTCGCAACTCCGTCCTTCCACGTCTCCGTTCCCGGAATCCCCGACGCACTTGACTTCCCAGCGAGCACGCTCCCCAGTGTCGTCAGGATCCACGCCGGCGTTAGATACTTTGCAGCCAGACTCTTCACGAACGCGTTATTCGAAATGAATCCCGGAAAATAGAGCGCGACCCAGAAAATCGCCAGCCATGCGATCCCCCACAGCAACAGCCATCCTCCCAATCGTCCCCACCATTCCCGGGCCCGGTCGCGAAACACGACTCCCATCAGTCCAATGTGCAGTGTTCCCGCGAGCAGGAAGGTACCCAGCACCAGCGGCACGCCCGCCGTTAGCGCCGCCTTTGTCGTCCAACAGAGTGTCTTCTCGGACAGCAGAGCGTACGCCATCCCGCCAGTGCGCCAGCTCCCGCCGCTCCGATTAGCATGATCGTGAAATCACGCGCTGATCGCAACTTTGCATAAAACCGGTCCGCCGCCGACTTTGTATTGTTCTCTGCAGGCGGTGCCTTTGCCTGGGCTCGAGCATGTCCGGCCAAATCGGCCATCTCTTCAGCGATCTTCGATACAAATGGCGCCAGCCACCGCCTGTAAGCGAATCCTGCGGCGCTTGCTGCTACCCATATCGCGCTGTAAGCAATCGCGCCATAAAGTGCCGATTCAGCGTACGGCAAATGGTTCTCGTGACTTCCTCCTCCGATTTGAGAGAACCTCGCTACCTGCCAGAGCGCCCCGAGAACCGATACCGCAAACAGTGGTCCGGTTGCCAGTGCCAAAATCCAACCTTGTTTCGTCATTTGCCGCGCGCCGCCATCGTCGCGGCAATCCAGGTATGCCATATTGTTTAGGATTATAAGAAATGCGGTTATCAGCAGGACCATCCCGGCATAAATCCAGCTGCGCCCGATTTCTGGATTCCACTGCGCCGCCAGTCCCCATTTCTCCGCGAGACGCGGGAGTAGCAGAAGCGCAGTCAGCACAGCGAGCACGATCGTCTGATTCAGCAGCAAGTTCCGCAGATAAATCGCCACCATTGCCAAAGTGTCGCCGCTAAAAATTCCGAGCTTGGGCGTCAGGTAGTTGCTGAACACCCGTAAAAATCGGATCGGAGGCGGCTCTTTGTCGTCTATCTGATGCACGCGGTTTGTCGCCAGCCGTTTTTGTACTTCCCCAAAACTTTCTAGCCGCTTCGTCCACGCCGCCAGCCATCCTCCAATGTATCCTCCGCCGGAGACAGTCGAGAGATAGTCGATACGGTGCAGCAGCTTCAACTCCGCTAAGGCCTGTAGCACGCCCAGGTTGAAGGTTGCGCTACGGATCCCTCCCACTGAAAACGCCAATCCCGTCAGGTTCGCAGCATGAGCTTTGCTGACCGCATTGACCCAATTGACGTTGTCCCTCTGCCATGCCGGCTCGGCGGCGTCGGCCTTTCCCGCGATCGGCGCTACCGGTGGAACCGCGGCATCACGCGGTTTACCCGTTTTTCCAGACGTCCCCCTCATTTCTCGCACTTTCTCTATTTCCTGCCGCTCATCGTCAAGTACAACCTCCAGCGCAACAGGCGGGAACGGGTCTTGGGCCATTGATTTCGCCTCGCTTAGCAGCTTCTTTTTGAATCCATCGACCGCATGCATGGAGAACCAGCCGGGAGGGTATTTCGCGTGCAAATTAACTGTCAAGTAAAAATTTCCCATTACCTGGCCGCTTCGCTCGTTGGGCCGTATGCTTTTAACGCATCTCTGGCATTTGCGGTTCCCCGCGCAAATCCTCTATAATCTTTGGGTAATCCAAAAAAACACGACACGAGGGTATCCCTTCATTATCTTGCCCTCTCAAACTTGCCAAAATGATTGATCTCGCTGAGAAAATTAAGAAGAAACTAAAGGACGAGATCGCCGCCCTCGAGCACGAACTTCACGATGAGCTGCCCAAGGAAATCAAGGTAGCTCGCGCTCACGGCGACCTTTCCGAAAACGCTGAGTACAAGTACGCTAAGGAACGCCAGTCCTACGTCTCCGCCCGGCTCGGCCAGCTTCACCAACGCATGGCCGACATTTCCATGATGAACCTAACCAACTTACCAAAAGACCGCGCCGCTTATGGCTCCCGCATCGTCGTTCTCGACGTTGCGAAGTCCACCGAAATCGAGTACAAACTGGTGACGGTGGAAGAAGCCGACGTAACCAAGGGCCTCATTTCAACGAGTTCGCCCATCGGCAAGGCACTTCTTGGCAAAAAGCCCGGCGACGAGGTTACCGTTGTTACTCCGGCGGGTACCAGGGAATACGAAGTCGTTCGTCTGTCGACAATTTACGATGAGGAATAGCATGGTGGCACTGAATCAATGTTGACGCGTACCATCGGTCGTTACCTTTCCTGGCCCATCGACCGGCTGGCAGCGCTCCTCGCTCCGACCGGCATTCCTCCCAACGTCATCACCTGGCTGGCTCTTGTTTTGAATCTCTGGGCCGGCATACTTTTCGCTGCAGGCCGCTTCGCGGCTGGCGGCGGAATGATGATCCTAGCCGGCCTCTGCGACTTGCTCGACGGCCCAGTGGCCCGGCGGCAAAAGCGCGTCTCGCTGTTCGGCGGCTTTCTGGATTCAATTCTTGACCGTTACGCAGACCTCATCCTCTTCCTCGGAATCTTGGTTTACTATGCTCGAGTGAATCGTTTCATGTACGCCGTCCTGGCGGGTGCCGCCATGGCTGGCGCCGTAATGGTAAGCTACGCAAAGGCGCGCGCGGAATCCTTGGTACCAAAGTCGGAGGTAGGATTTTGGGATCGCCCCGAGCGCCTCACGCTCATGATTCTCGGCGCGCTCGTCAACCGCATGCCCATTGCATTGTGGATCCTTGCCATTGGACCCAACATCACCGTGATTCACCGCATTCTACACACATGGAAACAAACGAAAGACGGCCCACTTCCGCTCGCTGGGAGCGAATCCTCTGCCGGTACAACGTCTCCGCGTGCAAAATCCCGCGCTTCTATTCCGGCTCCTGTTCAGCCGCGCGACGCCTCATCTCTTCTCACCCGCGCAGCCAAACGCGGAGGCTAGTCGTGCCCAAGCTTCTGTGGATTATCGGTATCCTGGTCATCTGTGCGGGATTCGATCTGCTCTGGCAATCGCGTCACGAAATAAAGTTCTGGCTCGTCGCTTATCTGGCGGTTTTTCGCGCGATGCTTCGCCAGCAGGAATCTCCGATGCGCGTTTTCCCGGCGAAAGAAGCCGCCTCCAAGCGACATGGAGCTGTCCGCTTTCTCCTCGGCATCGGCTTCGCGTTTCTTCTCGGCCCCGTCCTGATCGCTCTCGGCATTACGCTTATGCTGCATCCTCACCTCTGAATCGGGCCGCCCCGCTGCAGGCCCATTTTGATAAGTTTGCGTATTGCGCAACGCCTCCGGCGAACGCGTGCGAATTCCCGTCCGTGCTGTATGATTTCATTTCACGGCCGATTCAAACTTGAAACCTTCTCTGATCATTCACGGTGGCGCATGGAATATTCCCGATGAAGCAGTCGAGAGCTGCCGCGCGGGAATTCGCCGCGCTCTGGAAGCCGGCTGGAAGGTTTTGTCCGGCGCCGGCTCGGCGATGGATGCAGTCGAAGCCACTATCGTAATCCTCGAGGACGATCCCACGTTTGACGCGGGTTTCGGCTCGCATCTGAATCGTGATGGCCACGTCCAACTCGACGCTATCGTAATGAACGGCGCGACCCTGAAAGCCGGCGCCATCGCCGCCGTGGAGCGCGTGCGAAATCCAATCCGTCTTGCGCGCTGCGTCCTCGAAAAAAGTGAACACATGATGCTTGTCGGCTCCGGCGCGGAAAAATTCGCCCTGGAACACGATATGCTTCTCTGCGCGTCCGAAGATCTCGTGAACGAGCGCGAACGTACTGCCTGGCGCCGGTGCCTGGAAGATTCGCACGCCGCCGAACATCATGTTGGCCACGAGCAAGGCACCGTCGGCGCCGTCGCTATTGATCGCCATGGAAATCTTGCAGCGGGCACCTCCACTGGCGGCACTTGCTGTAAATTTCCGGGACGCGTGGGCGATTCTCCGCTCATCGGCTGCGGCTGTTATGCCGACGCCGAAGCCGGCGGCGTCTCCTGCACCGGCCACGGTGAAGGCATCATGAAAATTGTGATGGCGAAAATGGCCATCGATCTTCTTCACGACCAACGTGTCCTGGTGCCTCACAGGGAAAAAGGCGTCCCGCTCTCCCTGGCGCAAGCCGTTGCTGATGCCTGCATCCGCAAACTGGCGCATCGAGCGCACACCACCGGCGGCCTGATCCTCCTCGACCGCGATGGCCTTCCGGCCGCCGCATTCAACACTCCGCGCATGGCGTACGGCTACGTAGAACCCGACGCCACTTTTCGAATCGCCCCGTAAAGCCCGTTTGCTGAAACCTTACTGGAATCCCTTCATCCAAAAACGTTAGAATCAGGCAGGCCGACCTTAATAGCTTTGGGGAGAAATCATGCCGATCCGAGATGCAATCCTTGCCGAATTCGACCACGAAATGATCAGCACCCGTAAGACACTCGAACGCGTGCCCGAAGGCAAAGCCGAATGGGCTCCCCACGAAAAATCAATGAAGATGGGACGCCTCGCCGGCCACGTCGCTGAGCTTTCCGGATGGGCCGCCACAATCATCGGACAAGACTCGCTGGATTTCCGGCCGGTCGGTGCCCCTCCTCAGACGCCCACTGTCATGACCTCTCAAAAGCAAATTCTTGAAGTTTTCGACAAGAAAGTAGCTGAGGCGCGTAAAGCAATTTCCGGAGCGAGCGACGAAACTCTAATGAAGCAGTGGACGCTTCTCTCCGGCGGCCAGACCCTCTTCTCCATGCCGCGCGTCGCTGTGCTTCGCAGCTTCGTGATGAACCACATCGTCCATCACCGCGCACAACTCGGGGTCTACTTGCGTCTGAACGGAATCGCCGTTCCTTCGGTCTACGGCCCCTCGGCCGACGAACAGTCTTTCGGCTAATCGGCAAAGAGCGCGCCGATTGAAGGCCGGTTCGTCTAAAAGTTGAACCGAAAGCACGCCGTGTGCTAGCATCCCAGTTTTCCGCAGGGTCATGCGCGTCAACCGACGGGGGCGGCGCCGTGATGGTTGTCTTTTTGCAAAGCTCGAATCTGTTTTCTGCAAGAACCCGCCACGAAATGCCTGTCCAGAAGGCTGACTCCGCACTTTCGCTGCATATTCTCCAGCTTGCGCGTCCAAGAAAATTTCTGCCGCTGGTTTCCAGAAGGATGGATCCTTCTATGTGAGGTGATTTATGAAATCGTACAACACCGAATGGATACGCAACGTAGGCATTGTCGGCCACGGCGACACGGGTAAAACCCAGCTCGTATCGTCGCTCTTGTTCGCCGCTGGGATGACGCCCCGCCTCGGCAAAGTGGCCGAGGGCTCAGCCACCACCGACTGGGACGAAGAAGAAATTGCGCGAAAAATTTCCATCAATACCGGCCTCGCATTCGCCGAATGGCAAGCGCCCGGACTGCCGGAAAAAGTAAAAATAAATTTCCTCGATACGCCCGGTTACTCCACCTTCATCAACGAAACAAAATCCTCGCTCATCGCCGCGGACGCCTCGCTGATCGTGCTGGACGCTGCCGCCGGTGTCCAGGTGTGCACCGAAAGAGTTTGGGACTACGCCACCGAATACGATCAGCCTCGCGCATTTGTCCTGAATTGGATGGACCGCGATCTCGCGAGTTTCGAACGCGCACTGGATTCCGTCCAGCATGTTTTTGGCCGTGGCGCTGTTCCGATTCAATTGCCCATCGGACACGAAAAAGGTTTTAGAGGTGTTGTGGACTTAATCTCAATGAAAGCCCTCACCTACACGCCGGACGGCGATGGCAAAGCTAAAATAGAAGAAATCCCCGCAGTTCTTGCCGAAGAAGCGAAAGCTGCCCATGAAACGCTGGTTGAGCTGGTCGCGGAAGGCGATGACGCATTGATGCAGGAATTTTTCGACGAAGGCACGCTGCCCGTTGGTGATCTGAAAAAAGGCCTGCGCGAAGCAGTCCTGGCCAAGAGAATTTTTCCTGTCCTGCTCAGTTCCGCCTTGCATAACGTCGGCAGCGACGCGATTCTGAATTTTCTGACCGAGATTTTCCCCGCGCCTGCCGTTCGCGGGAAAATCACCGGCCACAAAACCTCAGACCACAAAGGCGACCCCATCGAGCGCAAGATTGTAGATTCCGAGCCCACTTCAATTTTCGTTTTTAAGACGCTTGCCGACCCCTTCGCCGGCCGCATCACATATTTTAAAGTCATGTCCGGGGTGTTGAAGAACGACGCTACGCTCAACAATTTCAACCGCAGCACGCAGGAACGTCTCCAGCATATTCAGGTGATGCAGGGAAAAACGGCGACGGCGGTGAGCGACCTCCACGCGGGTGACATTGGTACCGTCGCCAAATTGAAGGACTCCACCACCGGGGAGACCCTGGGAGACAAGAACGCGCCGATTTTTTACCCATGCGCGCGGATTCCCGAGCCCTCCATTACCTTCGCGGTTGAACCGAAGACGCGGGCCGACGAAGACCGCATAGGCGTCGCCATCCACAAAATCTTGGAGGAAGATCTCGCCTTACGTTTTGCGCGCGATCCTCAGACAAAGGAATTTTTGCTGAGCGGCGCGGGACAGCAACATATCGAAGTAGTCGTCGCAAAACTGCGCAAGCGCTACCACGTCGAAATGAAACTCCATCCTCCGAAGGTCCCTTATCGCGAGACCATCCGCGGCAAGGCTGACGCCGAAGGCAAACACAAAAAACAAACCGGGGGCCACGGCCAGTTTGGCCTTTGCCGCATCAAGATGGAGCCGCTGCCGCGGGGCAAGGGCATTGAATTCGTGGACGATGTCTTCGGCGGCGCCATTCCCAAAAACTGGATTCCATCCGTCGAAAAAGGCGTTCGCGATTCCGCTGAGCGTGGGTTTCTTGCGGGTTTTCCTGTCACCGATATTCGCGTGAGCCTCTACGATGGCAAGTATCACGACGTGGACTCCAGCGACATGGCCTTCAAGATTGCGGGCTCGCTCGCATTCAAGGAAGCCATGAAGCAGGCTCGCCCGGTCCTGCTCGAACCGATTATGCACGTCGAGGTCTACGCGCCGGATCAGTATTCAGGCGATTTGATGGGCCATCTCAGCGGGCGTCGCGGAAAAATCAGTGGCAGCGAACTGCGAGGCGGAAGCGTCGTGGTGAAAGCACTGGTTCCCTTCTCGGAAATGCTGAGTTATGCGAACGAGTTAATTTCAATGACGCAAGGACGCGGAAGCTACTCGATGGAATTTTCGCATTACGATTATGTACCGGCAGAAATTGCGGAAAAAGTAATCGCCGCGCACAAACCGCATCACGCGGGCGAAGAAGAAAGCGAAGCTGCATCAGCCTGAGGCTCGTCTTTAAATCCGACCGCGGTGATTACTTCCCCGCTTCAGGCGCCGCTTGACCTGTCTGCGGACTCTTGGCTTGCGCGTTGGCGCTCTGCGTCTTGGGGCCCTCGCCCTTCTTGTATTGACCGTTTTGGCCCACCGTGCGGGCCGGGCACCCCACCCCGAAGCACGGACCCGTGGGTCGAAGATAGTAGCAACCCGTAAGTGACAGCATGGACAAGAGTAAGGCCATTCCGCACGCCAGCATCGGTATCCCTACAACCTTCTTCTTCATAAGTGCCCTCTTTGAGAGGCTCGCAATGGTCAACGAATCGCCTGGGACTCCATGCTCATATCTTGGCACAAATCCAGGATAGCGTTCGTGTTTCGATGCGCATATGGCGCGAATGCGTTAGCGAACGAAAGGTGAACCCATCACTGGGGCGGGAAAAACTTCAGCGGCTCCCCGCTGCCGGGCAGATAAAAACTATAGTTCTCAGTTTTCAGCTTCACGAAAAACGCAGAAAGAAAAAGCTGGTGCGTCGCGCGTGCTCATCGTCCGGCGTGAACCAAATTGGCGCTTGCGATTTCCTCACAAACTGCGCGATCCTGCTGCGGCATGAAAAAATCAAAAAAGACCGTCAAGCGCGCCGGCGATGCCACCCTTGCCATCCACGCGGGCCAAGAAAAATTCGGCATCGGCGCGTCCGTGGGCGTGGAGATCGCGAGGACCGCGAATTTCACATTTGCAAACACGGAAGAAATGAAGCGCTGGGCGCAGGGCAAGAGCTCGGCTTACATTTACACCCGCTACGGAAACCCTACGCTTACTATCGCCGAGAAGAAGCTGGCAGCGCTGGAAGGCGCGGAAGCAGCCGTGGTCACCGCATCGGGTATGGCCGCTATTTCGAGCGCTCTTCTTTCTGTGCTGAAGGCTGGTGATGAAGTTATCGCGACGAGGCAGGTCTATGGCGGCACCTATCGGCTGATGCGCGATGTTTTTCCGCGAATGGCCATCGTGGTTCGGCACGTGGAGTCAGACCTCGCAGGAATCGAACGCTTGATAACTCCGCGCACGAAAGCTCTTTATATCGAAACTCCCACGAATCCTACGCTGCGCCTCGTGGACCTGAAAAAAGCGATTGCGTTCGCGAAAGAGTGGGATCTGATCTCGCTGATCGACAACACCTTCGCCAGCCCGGTCCTGCAAAAGCCGATCGAGATGGGCTTCGATATCGTGCTGCACAGCGCAACGAAGTATCTCGCCGGCCACTCCGACGTGATTGCCGGCGCCGCGGCCGGCAGCCACGCCCGGATGGAGAAAGTTCGCGACCTGATCATATATCTCGGGGGCTCGATGGATCCCGAGGCGGCTTTCCTGCTGATCCGCGGGATGAAAACTCTCGAACTGCGTGTGCTGCGACAATGCGCGACCGCCATGATCGTCGCGCGATATCTGGCCAAGCATCCAAAGGTCGCGCGCGTCCACTATCCGGGATTGCCATCGCATCCCGATCACTTGCTGGCGAAGCGGCAGATGCGCGGCTTCGGTGCGATGCTGGCGTTCGACCTGAAAGACGGCCTATCGGCGGCCCGCCATTTCTGCGACCGCACGCGAATTTTCCTGCTCGCGGCTAGTCTGGGCGGAGCCGAGTCACTCGTGGTCCTGCCAATTTATAGCTCTCACTACAATATGTCGCTCCAGGAATTACGCGGCGCGGGAGTCGAGCCCGGTACTGTCCGTGTTTCCGTCGGCCTCGAAGACCCAGAAAACCTCCTTGAAGATTTGCGTCAAGCCCTGGCGTAACAACGCATAATTCGTGCGGTGCCCCGCTTAGACGCTGTTCGGAAAAGGGTTGCTGTGATTAGCGGGCTACATCGGGTAACTGGATGGCTAAAAAACATCACTACAGCGTCACCATCAAATGGACAGGTAATACCGGGACTGGGACGTCCAGCTATCGAAGCTACGAGCGACGGTACGAAATATCTGCCGGGACGGAGAAGCCACTGATACCAGGCTCTTCCGACCCCGCATTTCGAGGTGATGCGTCTCGTTGGAATCCCGAGGAATTGCTGGTCGCTTCATTATCCGCGTGCCACAAGCTTTGGTATCTTCATCTTTGCTCGGAAGCGGGAATTGCTGTCGCGTCTTACATCGACAAGGCTGAAGGCGTGATGGAGGAGACCACCGATGGGTCGGGGCACTTCGAGCGCGTCTTACTGCGTCCGCAGGTAAAGGTTATGCCTGGCTCCGATATCGCCAAGGCGCGCGCATTGCATCACACCGCTCACGCGAAATGCTTCATAGCAAACTCCGTCAATTTTCCCGTGCAACTGGAGCCGGAGATAAGCTCTCTCTAATCCTGCTTGCAATCCAGCTCCCATAGTTCCGTCATACCGACTGCTCGATTGCGTATGTCCGGGTTGCTTCCTGCTCAGGTCATTCCAAAATGAGGGAAGCTGGGTGTACACTCTGGCGTTCCCTACTTTCCCTGGACTCGATGTCCTGATTGTCAACGACTGGTACGGCATGTCCATTGACCGGGGCGTTGTTACTTCGTAAGCTTTTCTGGCGTCTTAACGGAGCGTTGCACCCGGCTGGGTCTGCCGTGACACGAATTCTGGGCTTGAAGGATGCACCCCAGGAAGACTCCCATTTGGCGACGCTTGGCAGTTTGATGGCGAGGTGGCCGAGGAGATGGTGAGCGGTATGTACAGGAAGGCTACAGTCTGGACTCTGTTGGCGGCCGCGATGATTTTTCTCGCCGGTTGCGAAGAGACGGTGTCGTCCAAACAGGCCAAAGTCCATCCGCCGGCGGCAACGCCAGCTCCGGTTCCCGCCTTCGTCCGCGAGGCCCTACCCTTCCCGGAACATCCGGTTTACCTGGTATCGCTCCAGACCGATCCAAGGCCGGCGATAGACATCCTGGTGGCCAAGGTTCAGGCGAGCTTCGATGACGGACAGAAGAAGTATAAGGCTGGTGACTTTGACAAAGCCCGCGTGGACTTCGATCACGCTATGGATCTTGTCCTTCAAAGCGGATTTCAGCCCGATTCCGACCAGCGCCTTTCCGATTTGATCGATCAACTCGGCGAAACGCTCCATTCCTACGAATTGAACGCCGAGCAAAATGCGGAAGAAGATGAAGAACCCGCGGGCCCTCCGGCTCCGATCGATGCACTCTCGGACATGACTTTGCCGAAGGGCGATCCCCGCCTGGCAGCCAAGGTGGAGCAGGAATTGATCAGCGTCCCGCACGATCTTCCCCTCACGGTGAATGATTCGGTTCTGCAATACCTCAGCTTCTTCACAACCACGAAGGGCCGAGCCGTCATGGAGCATGGGCTGGGGCGAGCAGGCCGATATAACGACATGATCCGGAGAGTATTGCGACAAGAAGGAGTGCCGCAGGACTTGATTTACCTGGCGCAGGCAGAATCGGCGTTCCAGCCGTCCGCGGTTTCAAGGGCGGGTGCGCGCGGGTTGTGGCAATTTATGCCCTTTCGCGGCGAAGAATACGATCTCGACCGAAACTACTGGGTTGACGAGCGCAGCGATCCGGAAAAAGCCACGCGCGCCGCGGCCCGTCACATGCGCGACTTATACGAAATGTTCGGCGACTGGTACTTGGTAATGGCGGCGTACAATTCAGGACCGATGAATGTGGTGAAAGCCATCGAGCGTACCGGCTACGCTGATTTCTGGGATTTGCAGAGGCTCCACGCGCTTCCTAAGCAAACTCAGAATTACGTGCCCATCATCATCGCCATGGCTCTGGTAGCGAAGGACCCCGGGCTCTACGGAGTGCAGGTAGCTCCAGAGAAGCCGGCTCAAATTGACACGATCAAGGCCGGCCACCCCATCGATCTCCATCTCGTGGCGGATGCTTCCGGCGCTGACCTCGACGATTTACGGGCGCTGAATCCGGAGCTGCTACGCGGCGTGACCCCCAACGACCCAAAATTTGAATTAAATGTGCCCGTGGGCACCGCAGAAAAATTCGAAGCCAACATCCAGCAGGTTCCCGAAGATAAATGGACGAGCTGGCGGCTGCATAGCGTGGAAGATGGAGAATCATTGTCCGACGTTGCTCGGCATTACCGGGTAACCGTGGCGGCGATCGAAAACGCCAACCATCTGGAGCCTCACGCGATCCTGCCGGCGGGTTTTCTGGTGAATGTTCCTACCGCGCCGCCGGTGATACATCTGGTGCACTATAAAGTGCAGCGCGGCGATTCGCTCGAGGGGATAGCGGGGCGCTTTGACGTCACTGTTTCGCAATTAAAGAAGTGGAATAATATTCGAGGAGCGAGCGTGCCGCGTGGCTCGCGATTGCGTATTTACGCCGGCGGTCCCCCCGACGACGCGGCGCCCCATGCCAAGCCGAAGTCGGCTCAAAGCGGCGGCGCGGCGGTGGAAAATGTGGCAACTCAAAGCTCTGGAAAACCAGAGTCGCTCGAGCACCGCGTCAAGCGCGGAGAAACGCTCTACTCGATTGCGCGCGAGTACGGTACTACTGTGGCATCTTTGCGCCAATCGAACCCATTCCTCTCTGGCCGAAGTCTGGTTGCCGGGGATGTCCTCAAGGTTAATCGCTAGCTCGCTGGAGCCTTCCCTTTTTGTATCTCTATTTTTTTGTTACAGTTGGGTCCGCTGTGTAACAATTTGTTACCTCCCCAATGCACTTGAATCACAGGCAATTTTTTATTAATCATCTTTTCAAGCCCTTGCGGCTTGACAAAGTTCCGACTCTGCGTTTATAAGCGGCGAGGGACTAATAATCGGTCCGGTACCAGAGACTCAGGGAGGGTCGCATGTTTCAAGGCAAACTGCATGATGAGGAAGATGACGAGCTGCCCCGCTATGAAGAAGAGGAAGGCGAGGAAGGGGGCGAACAGCCCCATGAAGGCACGATAGAAATTGAGGAGGTCGTTATCGAAGAAGACGACGAGGCTCCTGTGACCTCTTCTCCTCACAAGGTTGCACCAACCGCGAAGGCCAAGCGACCGAAGAAGAAGGCTAAGGCTGCCCCAAAAAAGAAGGCGAAAGCAAAATCCAAAACCAAATCCAAGGCCAAGGCCAAAAAGGTTTCCAAGAAAAAGGGTAGCAAGCGTAAGAAGCGTTAGGTCCCTATAACAGCACCGAGATTGTCGCCGGACTGGAGCGGCTGTTCGTGCCGCTCCGCGAAGCCTCGCTTTTCGACCGCAGTTTCCCATTAAGGAATGAGTGTTTTCGAGGGGAGCCCTCCTTACGAAATGGCGCGCTGCCATATCCGGTTTCAATCTAGTACACAATCTATCCATTTCCTACTTTCGAAATGTTTTTCTTGCCGTTGACCTCTTCGGGCCGATAGCATACGCGCTTCATGCCCCTGGTGCTCGAGCAAGTTCGGAGAATGCGCGGCGGAGCACAGTCGCATCTCATGAGATGCGAATCCAAAGCCGCGCCGGGCGAAGAGTCCTATTACGTTGTGAAATTCCAGAATAATCCTCAGGGTACAAGGATTCTGGCGAACGAATTGCTTGGTACCAGACTGGCAGCCCGAATGGGACTGCCGGTTCCGCCGGCAAGTGTGGTGGAGGTGCGCGAAGAACTGATCGCGCATACCGACGACTTGGTGATTGAAATGGGACGCGAGCGCGCGCCCTGTAAGCCGGGCTTGCAGTTCGGGTCTCGCTATCCTGGATCACCGGCGGAAGTCGCGGTTTACGACTTTCTTCCTGACGATCGGCTTCGTGAGGTCGTGAATCTTACCGATTTTTGCGGCATGCTCGTCTTCGACAAGTGGACCTGCAACACGAACGGGCGCCAGGCTATCTTTCACCGCGCAAAGGATGAAACGCGTTACCGGGCTCAAATGATCGATCAAGGGTTCTGTTTCAATGCGGGCGAATGGAATTTTCCGGACGCTCCGCTCAGAGGACTTTACTCGCGTCATCGTGTCTATGAATCGGTCCGCGGCCTCGAATCGTTCGAGCCCTGGCTGGGACGGGTCGAATTGAAAATCACTGAGGCCGTGCTCGACGAAATTCAAAAGGAAATACCTGGTGAATGGTACGGCTTCGATTTCGAGGCGCTCGAACAAATGCTCGAACATTTGTTGCGGCGGCGTAAACTCGTCCGCGAACTGCTGATAGCGGCCTGGAAATCGACGATGCAGCCCTTTCCGAACTGGAAGTGATTTCTTGAATGAAAGCTTTATGGAGTAAGCCATGCCTGAAGACCGAAAAACGCTGCGTTATCAAGTGTTGCGCTATGCACCGAACCTGATTCGCGACGAGTGGGTGAACATCGGCATCCTGCTGGAGGAGTTCCAGGAGCTTGAGGCGCTGGGAGGATCGCTTCGCGCCATCAAGGTCATCGAGGAGGACCGCGAATTCGCGCGTGTGCGCAAACTTCATCCCAGCGCCGATGTGGAATTGCTTCACGGGCTCGCCTCGGAATTCGAGACCCTGCGCTCCATGACCGGCGAGGATATGCGCAAGTATTTTACGAGACTCGAAAGCACCCTCTCCAACACACTGCAGCTCAGCCCTCAAAAGGCCGTTCTCGCGGAAGACTTCAATACCGAGCTGGCCCGTCTCTACGATACCCACGTTGCGCCTCCCCCCAGAACAGTCGGTGGAGGCATCGTGGAAAGCACGCGGGCATGGATTCGAAACAAGCTCAAAGATGTTTTTCAGCGGCATCGCATCTCGGGAAAACTCAAACCGGCAGTCCGTATCGATGAATACACCCACTCGGGCGATCCGTTTAAATTTGACTATAGCTATAGGAATGGCGTCCGCGGGTACATTCAGTCCGTGGTTCTCAACCGCGATGCGGCGCAGGCCAAGGTTCTGGCTTACACCGTTGAAAGCATAAGAAAACGGGTGCCGTCGTGCGAGTTCACCGCGGTAACCGAAGCCGCTCCCGTGCCCGGAAATCTGCAGCAGCTGTTCATCAGCAAACTTTTCGAAGACCAGAACATTCGAATTGTTCCGATGAATCGCGTGGAGATGTTCGCGGAAGAATTAAGATTGAAGCTGCAATAGCACTAGGAAGCCTGCGGATCGATCCAGCTGCCGCAAGACTAACCTTCTGCTTCTCCCCACTCCGGCAGTTCGCGACGCCCAGTCAGAGCTTCCGCGGCCCAGCGCCCCAGATAGGACGAAAGCGCGACGCCATGCCCAGCGAAAGCGCCAATCACAATCGCATTTTTCTTTTTTATCGCTCGAGGATGCCAGGCAAAAACTGGCTTCCAGGAGTCGCGGAACATGATTGGTCCGCCCCAGCGATGTGTGAAACGCACGGACGCCAGCGCCAGGTGCAAGCCGCGCACACGCTCCTCAAGCGCCGCGAATATTCGCGAAGGCTCCGCCGTCGAGATATCCACGCCATCAAGATCATCGGAGTCCGGCGATTGCACCAGACCCGCGCCAAAAATGATGGAATTGTCTCTGAGCACACGCCCCCAGAGATAAGGCAGGTCTGTGGTGTAAAAGGGTTTCCGTTGCGCCAGGCCGATTTTCTCAAGTTGCTCTTCGCTGACCGGCTCGGTGGCAATCGCGAGCGTCAATCTCGGATGACTACCGCGTTGCAAGCCGGATAAGCCAAGCGAAAGAGCATTCGTCGCAATAATAATTTGACGAGCGGATATTTTTTTCCGGCCCGGCGCGCCCGTGGCCAGCTCGATTTCCGGAGCGTCGTTCCATCGTATATTCGCTACCGAATGATTTTCCAGAATGTGCGCGCCCAGCCGATCGGCGGAGCGAGCTAGGCCACTGACGAGCTTTCCCGGATCGATGGTGCCGCCCGGAATTTCCTTTGTGACGCGCAAGGTACCCGAGTCATTCCAGGAAATCGAAGAATCGGGGAGCGCTTTATCGCGCCCGACTTCCCAGGCGCCATGCAGATGGCGATCACACTCCACGCCAAGTTCGTCAAGAATTTCGCTGAATCCCGCAAGGACATCGCCCAATCCCGGCAAATCACCAGCCGCAGATTCGGCAAGCGCCATGCCTCCGGTGCGGCCGCTTGCGCCCGCGCCGACGGTCCAAGCTTCAAACACTGCGACTGATTTGTCCGGCGCGATTTTGCGCAGCCACGCTGCCGCGGCTAGTCCCGTGAACCCGCCACCGATCACAGCGAAGTCCAGAACGTTGGGCAGCGGCGCAGGTTTCGAAGTGGCAGTGAAATCAATTTGCCACGGCGGGCTGCCCCAGTTATGAAGTTTGGGAGTTGCGCACATAGAGGAAAGAAGATAGCTCGTCGCCGGAAGTAGGGACGAAACCTGCAACCAGCCCGCAGGCCTTTGTCTCGTGATCCAAGGCTGTGAAACAGTTGATTGCTGCTAGAGAATCTCTTCCGTCCAGTTCTCGAGCGTGTGCTTGATTTTGCCCATGAACTGGTGCGCCACGGCGCCATCCACCACGCGATGATCGTACGACAGCGTGAGATAGACCATCGAGCGGATGGCGATCGCGTCGTCAATTACCACCGGACGCTTCTCGATGGTGCCCAATCCGAGGATTGCGACGTTCGGCTGATTGATCACTGGCAAGCCAAACAGCCCGCCAAAGACGCCGGGATTCGTAATAGCAAACGTTCCCTCGGCAACTTCCTCGGGTTTGAGCTTCTTCGTGCGCGCGCGTTCGGCCAAATCGTTCATCGCGCGGGCCAGGCCGAGAAAGTTTTTCTCTTCTGCGTTTTTGATTACCGGAACGATCAGACCCCAATCCAGCGCGACCGCGACGCCGATATTACATTCCTTGTGCAGCACGATATTCGTTCCGTCCACCGACGAATTTACGGTCGGAAATGCGCGCAAGGCTTCCACCGCAGCGCGCACGAAAAACGGCATGAACGTCAGCTTTGTTCCGCTGGTCTCTTCGAACTTATTCTTCATCTTCGCGCGCAGTGCGGCGATGCCCGAGACGTTTACTTCGTCCACGGAATACACATGAGGAGAAACGCGCTTCGAGAGCACCATGTGTTCGGCGATGCGCTGCCGCATCACGGACATAGGCTGAACTTCATAATGCCCAAAGTACATTTTTTCGCGCGGTACGGCATTCTCGAGCACCGCGGACGCGGAGGCGCCGCCGCTTGCCGGCGGGGGAGCCGAACTCCGCGACGGAGCCGACCCCGCTCGTGAAGGAGCAGCCGACGAAGCGCCGCCTTCCACGGCAGCCAGGATATCGCTCTTGCTGACGCGGCCACCCGCGCCGCTGCCGGGAACCTGGCTTAGATCCACATCGTGCTCGCGCGCAATTCGCCGCACGAGCGGGGAGCTGCGCACTTTTTCCCCGCTGGCCGTAACTGCTGGCTTCTGCTGGACTGTATCCTTGGGAGGCGTGGGCTTCGCCCCTTCCGCCTTGGCCGCGGGTGGCGCGCCGGCTGGAACGTTCGCTGGAACATTGGGTTTAGCGCCGGACGCGGCCGCAGGCGGGGCATCGGATTTCGTACCGGCAGGCGCTGCAGATTGGGCCCCAGCGCCGTCGGTCTCAATAACGGCCACCACAGTCTGTATCGGCACCGTCTGACCTTCGTTAACTTTAATTTCTTTTAGCACCCCGGCAGAAGGCGAGGGAATTTCCGCATCCACTTTATCCGTCGAAATCTCGAACAACGGCTCGTCGCGCTCGATCTTGTCTCCGGCCTTTTTCAGCCACTTGGTAATCGTGCCTTCAAAAATACTCTCCCCCATCTGGGGCATGATGACGTCAACAGCCATGGTATTCTCCTGTGATTTCCAAACTCAGACCGCGGCGAGACATTCTTCGTGCCACACACCCGGCACTCCCTCAAGTGTGTATATCTCGTCTCCGCCATGGAAAAATGACACCTCTTTCACCTTGGCCGTGCGGCCCGCGTATTCGAGCTGTTCCGGCTCCAGTTCATTGTGATATTGGCCGGCTTCCATGAAGCTTTCCAGGAACGCGCGGTCGGCGATGCGTACCTCATTGCCGACTTCAAACTCCGCCTTGTTTAAGCCCTTGGTTTTTCCCATGTCAGAGCGCTTGCCTCCTCAGTATTTTGCCAATTCGCGCGCGGCCGCGACAATCTTTTCTGTATTCGGCAGAAATCTCTCTTCCAGCGTAGGCGCATACGGCACGGGCGTATCGAGACCGGTCACCCGCGCGATGGGCCCGTCGAGATCTTCAAACGCTCCTTCGCACACGATGGCTGCGATTTCTCCCGCGATGCCTCCGGTGCGCGTGTCCTCGTGAACGATCAGAAGCTTGTTCGTCTTTTTCACCGAAGTGAGGATGGTCTCACGATCCAGCGGGAGCAGCGTGCGCAAATCGATCACTTCCGCTTCGATGCCCTCTTTTGCCAATTGCTCCGCAGCTTCCATGGACGTGTGCGCCATCGCCGCGTAACTGATGATGGTCAGGTCCGTGCCTTCACGGCGAACGATGGCTTTCCCGATGGGAACCAGGTGATCGCCCTCGGGAACTTCTTCCTTGATCCGGCGGTATAAGAATTTGTGCTCGAAAAACAGCACGGGATTATTGTCGCGTATCGCCGACTTCAGCAAGCCTTTGGCATCTGACGGCGTGGAAGGATAAATGATCTTGAGCCCCGGCGTGTGCACGAAATACATCTCCGGGTTCGCCGAATGAAACGGTCCCCCGTGAACGCCGCCACCCGAAGGCCCGCGGATCACCATGGGCACCGGCGCACCCCAAAGATAATGCGATTTCGCGACGAAGTTTGTTACCTGGTTGAAGCAGCACGCGATGAAATCAATGAACTGCATTTCCGCCACCGGCCGCAACCCCAGAAATCCCATTCCGCAGGCAGCGCCCACAATCGCCGTCTCGCTGATCGGCGTCTCAATCACGCGCTCGCGGCCAAATTTCGCGAGCAGCCCTTCGGTGGCCTTAAACGCCCCGCCATACACGCCGATGTCCTCGCCGATAGCCACTACGGCTGGATCGCGGTCCATTTCTTCGAACATGGCCTGGCGGATTCCCTCGATCATCGTAATTGGGGCCATGTCAGCGTCTTCCTCGCTTGTCGCGTGGATTCTGATGTCTATCGCGAGGATTCTGAGTTTCTCGCACTGACTTGTCCTTGGGCCCACGTCCAAACGGTACGCGCGGAATATCCGGTGTTTCAGGCTCCGCAAGCCGCGGCTGTTGCTTTTGGGGAGGCTTGCCCCCCGATTTCACCACTGGCTTAGCAACCTTCGAACCGTTGCCGCCACCAGCCACAACGGGAGCCGCGATTTGTTTCGTGATGGCCTCAACTTCGGCGTACGAGCCGTAGTCCTTCACTTGCCAGCCCGGCTCAATGCTGCATCTCGGCGGCATGACTTCCGCTTTCGGACGCTGCCATGCAGCTTCAATCTCGTGGCAGCCGTCGCAGTACACACCTTCTTCCGCAAGCTCAGGCGGCGGCATGGGCGAATCTTCTGCGAATTTCTGTTCCACGTCGAGCTCGCGCTCGATGCGCGCGTCTATTTCAGCTTTCGCCTTCGAGTCCCAGATTTTGTTCTCGGTAAGATATTTTTCGTAGAGCGTAATTGGATCGCGCGCCTTCCAGTAGTCGAACATCTGCTTCGGAACGTACTCGGCGGGGTCGTGCTGCGCGTGACCTCTCATGCGCATCGTTTTCACTTCGATCAAAGCAGGCCCGCGTCCCGCGCGACATTCGTCCACAGCTTCTTTTGATGCGTTGTACACGGCGAGGACGTCGTTTCCGTCCACAATCCAACTCCGAATTCCGTAAGCCACCGCGCGGTCGGCAAGATTTTTCACCGGCACCTGGCGCGAAACCGGCGTGGAGTAAGCCCACTGATTATTCTCGACGATCAGCACGAACGGCGCGCGTTGCTGCGCAGCCAGATTCAGCCCTTCGTGGAACGCCCCGGTAGAACTGCCTCCGTCGCCGATCCAAGTTAGCGCGACGATGTTTTGGCCCAGATACCGCCCCGCCATAGCCACGCCCGTCATCACCGGAATCAAATCACCAAGCATCGAAATGGGCGAAACAATGTGGCGCACTTTCAAATCGCCGAAATGGCTGGTTCCGTCTTTACCCTGCGTCGGCGAAGTGTATTTCGCCATGTGCTGAGTGAAGATATCGCGCGGCGGAACGCCTTTCACCAGCAGCGCGCCGACGTTTCGGATCATGGGCGCGATCCAGTCCTTTTTCTCGAGAGGATAACAACTCCCCACGGAAACGGCTTCCTGGCCTAAGCTGGAGTAAAGTCCCCCGACAATTTTGTTCTGCCGGAAAAGACGTACCATGCGTTCTTCAAGCTGGCGGTTGAGCTGCATGAAGTAATACAGCTCGAGATGCTGCTCCCTCGTCAGCGGATTGCTCATGCCTCGCTCCCCCTTGCTGCTCCCGCCGGTATATTTTCTCGCTCGTGCACATGTGCTCCGGCTGAAAACTCCCCGCCGGCCAATGTTTCTTCAAGTTCGCTTGGTGAAACAGAAATCATCGTGCGTTCGAAAGCTTCTCCAAAATGCAAAATGAAGTTTCGCCTCACTTCTTCCGTGTCCAAATGCCTGCCCAGCGCGCGTTCCAAGGACGTTGCGCGCTTGCCCGCAATGCCGCATGGCACGATCAAATCAAAGTAACGCAGATCGGTCGAGACATTGTACGCGAACCCGTGTGAAGTAACCCAGCGGCTCAAATGCACTCCCAGCGCGCCAAGCTTTTCTTCTGTCGCGGGAGCGCCCGTATCAATCCAAACGCCGTGCTGGCCTTCCACGCGCTTGGCACGTAGACCAAAATCCGCCGTCGCGCGAATCATTACTTCTTCGAGCTGGTTAACATACCAGCGAACGTCGCGCCGGTGCTTCGCTAAATCCAATATCGGATAACCCACGATTTGTCCGGGACCATGATAGGTGATATCGCCGCCCCGGTCCGTATCGTGAAATTCAACATTCATCTGCGCCAGCAAATGATTTGATGCCAGCAGGTTTTCGGGCTGGCCATTGCGCCCCAGCGTAATCACATGCGGGTGCTCGCAGAGTAGCAGCACATCCGGAATTGCGTCTTCTTTTCGCGCCTGAACGAGCTTCCGCTGCAGGTCGTACGCCAGCTCATAAGGCATAAGCCCAAGTCTTACTTCCCAGCAGATTTTCTCGTTTTGGTTCACGTTAGGTTTTTGGTCGAAACTAGATGTTAATCGCCATACCGCGGACGGAATTGAACGCATCACCCATCGCTTCCCATACTGTTGGATGCGCATGGATAGTCGCAGCCATATCGTCCAACGTGGCTTCCAGGCCGAGCGCCGCGACCGGCTCCGCGATGATTTCCGTCGCAAGCGGCCCGATCGCATGCACGCCAAGTATCTCGCCGTACTTTTCTTCTGCCACCACTTTGATGAACCCTTCGTGCTGACCAAGAATTGTCGCTTTGCTATTCCCGATGAACGGGAATTTGCCGGTCTTGACCTGGAAGCCGGCATCGCGCGCCTGCTTCTCCGTTAGGCCTATAGAACCGATTTGAGGCTCACAGTACGTGGCATTCGGGCAACGTTTGCGATCGAATGGCTGCACGTCTTTGCCGGCCATGCGGCCTACGGCGATGATTCCCTCCATCGAAGCGGCGTGCGCAAGCTGCGGCAGCCCCGCAACGATATCTCCGATAGCGTAGAGATGAGGCTCGTTCGTTTCAAGATACGCGTTCGTGATAATGAAACCGCGCTCGAGTTTCGCTTTCGTTTTTTCCAACCCTATATTTTCGGTGAGGGGACGGCGCCCCACAGCAATCAAGACTTTCTCCGCATTGATCGTCTGGGATTTCCCAGCCTTGTCTTTGTACGTGACGGTCGCGCCGGTCGCATTCTTCTTCACAGTTTCCACTTTTGCTTCCAGCTCGATTCGCATTCCCTTTTTCGTCAAAGCCTTGTGCAACTCAGCAGATATTTCCTCATCCTCAAGCGGCACCACACGCGTGACTGCCTCCAGCAGGGTGACTTCCGAACCGAACGTGCGGAAAATCGACGCGAACTCGACGCCTACCGCTCCGCAGCCCACCACGATCATCGATTTCGGAATGTCTTGCAGGCCCAAAATTTCGCGATTCGTCAGAACCGTTTTTCCATCGATTTCAACGCCAGGCAAAGAGCGCGCCTCCGAGCCCGTAGCGAGCAATATATTCGTCGTCTCGATTTCCGTTATCTTACCGTCCTTTTCAACCGAAACTCGGCCCGGCCCGGCAATCTTTCCCCAGCCGGTAATTGTTTCAACTTTATGTTTTTTGAACAGGCTTGCAATCCCCAGAGCATGCTTCTTTACGATCTTGTCTTTGCGCGCCAGGATGCTGGGCCACTTCACCTTCACATCCTTCACTTCAAATCCGAACTCTTCCGCGCGTTTGAAATGGTCGTAGATATCCGCATGATGCAAAAAGACTTTCGTAGGTATGCAGCCGACGTGCAGGCAGGTGCCTCCGAGAAATGGATCCTTCTCGACCACGGCTACCTTCAAGCCCCACTGCGCGGCACGAATCGCGGCGACATAGCCGCCCGGGCCACTCCCAATAATGACAACATCATATTTAGCCAAACCATTCCTCCCTGCGTTTCACAATCATGGCGAAGTCATTTAGATGCGTGGAAGGGTGTCTCCGATTGCGGCTCTTCCAGGCGCGCGGAACTAAGGATTTTAGCAGCCGCTCTCCGCTGCCGCAACCCTGGTTACCGGCAGACTCGGGTCGAAGGCGCGCAGCCAAGACACGTCAGGCAGACTATCCAAACCAGGGCGGCCGACGTCTTACTACCAGCGTTTGCCTGGTTCGCCCTAGCATTTCAGATCTTAAAGAAGTGACTTTGCACGCGCGCTCCTGAAGGATATGGCGATGAAACTAACCTGCGCTGGTTGCCGTATAGTACAGAGACGATGAGAGGCCAGACGTGACCATTGACTCAGAACCAGCCGTGCCTTCTTTGCTCGCTACAGAACCCATTTCGGTTCGCCCGCCACGGTCAGTAGGCCCCGAGATTTTTCTCGGCCCGAACGGAATCCGCGCTGGCTGGCGACTTTTGATTTTTCTTGTCATCTTCGTCGCTCTCGGCGCTGCAGTCCAATTCACAGTCTTTCGAATCCCAGCCGTTCGGGGCTACATGCAGTCCCAGCCCAAAGGTTTAATTACGCCAGGCGGACAAATCATTAGTGAAGGCCTGACAGTTCTCTGCTTACTCATTTCGGCGTTCATTATGACCAAGATTGAGAAGCGATCCTTCGCGGATTACGGTTTGCCGCTCCGTGAATCATTTGGAAAACGCTTCTGGCAAGGCGTGCCTCTCGGCCTCGCCATGTTGTCCCTGCTGATGGCCCTGATTGCTATCTTCCACGGTTTTTCCCTCGGCGGATTTGCGATCACCGGTAGCGGTGCAGTCAAATACGGAGCTCTCTATGGCCTCGGCTTCATCCTCGTCGGTATCTTCGAAGAGTTTTCTTTCCGCGGATATTTGCAATCGACGCTAGCCTCGGGGCTGGGTTTCTGGCCCGCTGCAATCGTGCTGGCCACTCTGTTCGGAGCCATACACCTAGGGAATCCGGGCGAAGCGAAATACGGCGCGATCATGGCGGGTCTTTTCGGGTTGGTGGCAGCATTTTCGCTACGCCGCACCGGGACCATCTGGTTTGCCATCGGGATGCACGCCTCCTGGGACTGGGGCGAGACCTATCTGTATTCCGTCCCGGATAGCGGACTTCTCGCACAGGGACACCTTCTGAATTCGTCCTTTCATGGGCCCACTTGGCTGACCGGCGGATCAGTTGGGCCGGAAGGCAGCGCATTCGTGTTTCTCGTTTTGCTGATTTGGGCTCTGGCCATTCACCTTCTGTTTCCGTCGAAGCATCTGTCCTTCTGATTTCAGTCGCCGGAATCCTTTTCCCTACCCGCCGCATCTATGACTGGTCTATCTCTTCGCGAATCGGTTGATTTGACAATGAACAGAAGGTGTCGTTAAAATCGTTGGATTTTAGTGAGGCGGCAATCCTCGCTTAGGGACCTAACTATGGATAAGAAGCGGCTCGAATATTATAAAAAGAAATTAGTCACTCGGCGCGACGAACTCATGCGTGGAATCGCGCGCACCGAACAAGAAGGCCGCGAAGCCGATGAAGACCCAACCGTGGACCTCGCGGACAAGGCTGCAAACTCCTACACCAAAGAGTTTCTCTTCGGCCAGACGCATAACGACCGTTCGCTACTTCAATTGGTGAATGACGCCTTGGCTCGCATCAAAGATGATAGCTTCGGCGAATGCATCGCCTGCCATCAGGAACTCCAGCAGAAGCGCCTGGAAGCCGTACCCTGGACCCGTTACTGTCTCCCCTGCCAGGAAAAAATGGAACAGGGCCTGCTCTAAGTTTTTTGGCTCGATTCTGGTTTTGCAACCCGGATTCGACGGTCCTCCCACATAAAATGAACGCCACAATTCGCTGCGTAGATTTGCGTACGTAACTTAATTTCTTCACTTGCCTGCGCAATCGGAGTAGCGTCCCTTCGTACCCTCTCGGTTAACAACGATTCTGTGATCATTCGGAATGCGGTCGACGCCATTGCCGCAGTGCTCTTCCCTGCGCCCTGCCGAATTTGCGGCCAAACGCTCATCACCGCAAGCCGCATCCCCATCTGCACGGATTGCCTGGCCTCCTTTCAACCCATCACCGACCCCATGTGCGATTGCTGCGGCCGCCCGTTTATTTCCAAGGTTGCCGCTGAGGCCATTCGGCCTCTCTGCCGTCTCTGCCGCCTGGACTCTTTTTCTTTCTCGCGCGCGCGAAGCTACGCGGTCTACAACGACGCGCTTCATAGCGCAATGTTGCTCCTAAAGTACGAAGAGGTCACAGGGCTCGGTGATTGGTTCGCTGCCAGACTGGCCGAAGTCCTCGCTCGGCAACCTGCCGAATTCCGGGCGGACGTTGTAGTCCCCGTTCCGCTGCATGCCGACCGCTTTCGCGAACGCGGCTACAATCAAGCAGACCTGATCGCGCGGCCGTTGGCCCGCCGGCTGGGATTAAAGCGGGGATCCTATCTCCTAATGCGTACAAAACCGCGTCCAGCTCGCTTAGTCCTCTCCCGCAAAGAACACTGGGACTCGGTACGTGGCGCGTACGCGACCCGTGAAGGCGTCCGAGTTGACAAATTGCGCGTTCTGCTGGTAGATGATGTATTGACGACTGGCGCGACCCTGGATGCGTGTTCGCGAGCTCTAAAGCAGGCGGGCGCGGCATCTGTGCTAGGCTTAACCGTGGCTCGAGTCGTCACCGGTTTGCCGCCCTCAAATCCACAACCGCGGCAGAAAGCGTACTAGTCAGAGAAACCACTGGGGTGCGGCGAGCATCTCTGATAAGGAAGGGAATCTTCAAGCGCAGCGAAGGCGGACAAATGGATAACCGTCTCAAGAGCGTCTTACGCCCTCGGCCAAGGATCGGCCTAGGCGGCACCCCGTCCGATGCGCTCGCTTCCCGTCTGCCACAATCCTCGGCGAGCCGCCCTTCTGTAATGCAAGCGCCCGTACTGGTGCTGAACGCAACTTTCGAACCCATCAACGTCACAGCCGTGCGACGCGCTCTGGTCCTGATGCTCAAAGGCGTAGCTCAGGCGGAAGAAACAAATCACACCGAAGTCCATACTACGCAGAAGGCGATTCAAGTGCCTTCGGTGATTCGGCTTCTGACCTACCGCCATATCCCACAACAAAGCCGCGCGCTCTCGCGAAAAAACATTTTGCTGCGCGATCGCAATACTTGCCAGTTCTGCGGTCACGCACTTCCCGCTTCTGAACTTACGCTCGACCATGTGATGCCCCGCTCGCGGGGTGGCCATTCTTCCTGGGAAAATCTCGTAGCATGCTGCTACGGCTGCAATAATCGCAAAGGGGATCGCACGCCGGAAGAAGCCGGACTCAAACTTCAGCGCCGCCCGCGTCCTTTTACTCTCCACACTTCGCGCCAGTTGATGCGCCTTATCGGGCATCGCGACGAGAAGTGGCGCAAGTACCTTTTCTACTAATTGGTTAGCGTTCCGCTGGAGATGCAACCTTTTTTCAATTCAAGCGTCTAAGTATTCAAATGCTTCTAGGACACACCCCGGGAAGTGGTTCTGGTTCAACCCAGGCCGCTTCCCTTCTTTTTTAGTCTTCCGGAAATAACCTCTTAGGCTTTAGAACCATCTGAGATTTCATTGGCGGAAAACTACCTGTAATCCCTCGCGCCACTTTTCGTTTAGACCAACACGCGTGATTTGAATTTCTGGCGCAAAATATTTTAAGAGTGTCTCCGCCGAGGGATGAAAGCGCAGCCCCGGAGCAACCAGCCATATCAGCGGCGGTTTCGGATCAAGTTCGACGCCCACAAAATACCCGTTGCGTTGAAAATTGCCTTCGCGTTGGTGGCGCCGCACTCGTAGCCAATAATCGACCGCCTGTATTGGTAATTGAATATCTTCCGACGCTTTCAATTCAATGACGACCAAACGGCCACGCAGCGTAACCCCAAGCAAGTCAATTACGCCTCGATCGCCCGCTGCAAGAGCAGGAACCTGCGAATAGAGGTGTCGCGGATAGAGTTGCGCGTCCAGTTTCGTTGGATCTTCAAGTATCAGCGTTTCCAGCCAGCGCTCCGGCGCACGTCGATACAGAGGATGATTCATCTCCTCAGCCTCGGATCTGCGGCGCAGTTCCAGATCACGCAGCAGTCGTGTGAGCGCGGGTTCAGTTCCACGGGATAAAGGTTGCTGCACGTCTCCTAGTCCAAACAAGACACCCTGCTCGGTCCAACGAGCGAATTCCAGCCCGCGGAAACAGACTGCAGTTTCGCCCGTTCCCGCGGCGACGCGGGTCTCGATTGGCAACGCAGTATTTGCCGAGAGGGAGCGAATGAGTGCGACGCTTTCTCGCGCCGCACCAAGGGCCATTTCAATCTCGCGTCGGGGAATAAGCCGGCTCTCCACATTTCCAGCATCCTTAGGGTCAACCTTTTGCATCGGTCCATCAGGTTTGCGCCACTCGTAAGTCTCCGTCCGAGCCGCGGGCGAAAGCGCCAACAAACGCTCGCGAAGCGGACGGCTGGTACCTTCCGGCACGAACAACCGCAAGCCCCCAACTGCGCGACGATCTGCGTGCGAGCGCGTCCAATCGAGCCACAAAATTCCGAATGCGAGAATCCCCTCGATAACTGCAGCGCTTTCATTTGGAGATACCGCCAGAAATGCCCAACCCTGGGAACCTTCATGCATATGCCCGCGAACATATAGTTCAGAAAAAGTATGCTCGAGGTCTTTTGCAGCGCTGAGCGATTCAACTGTGGCATCAGGAAAACTTTCGGAGAGTATGCGCCGAAGGCGCGAGCGGAATTGTTCTCGAGTAATACGTCCGGCAGAGCGCGGCGAATCAGCTCGTAAAAACTCAAGTCGGCCCGGTTTGGCATTCCCGAACCGCTGCACTTCCAGAAGGATGCGATTCTCACTGCGCTCTTTCACGCGCAACACGCGGCGCGTCAGATTCCGCTGATCCGACCACAAGTGAACCAGTGCCGCCTTGCCTTCGCGCCGCACCTCGTAGTGCAACGCAGCGAGTTCGTCCAGCCATTCGCCGTCCTCGCGAACTTCCACGCTGACCGACGCTGCCATCTCTCCTAAAGCGCGGTCGAGCTCGGCCCAGTCATCCGCGAACGCGTTCGAGGACATCACCACTTCTCTTAGGCGCGAGAATACGAAACCAAAATCGCGCGCTTATTCCAAAATCAGGCCGGTGACACGAATCGTGGGATTTTGTTTGTCCCATTGCGCGGGAAGATGCTCCATCTGGATCTGGAAATCGCGATGCTGTCCGGCATCCAGTGTGGCGCCGCGCCGGTCCACCAGTTGATTCGTATCGCGCAGAATTACTTGTTGGAAAGGGTCATGGAATTCCACGGTCACCTCCATCGCGCGTACTTTCTGCGGCCCGTCGTTGGACATTGTTCCTGCCACGTACGTAAAATCCTGATTCAAAAAATTGGCGGCGTGCGCCAGACGAATGTCCAGAAAATGAACGTTCTGCGCATACGCTTGTTCGCCGGCGCCGAATGGAAGTTTTACAACCGTCGCGGAATCGTGAGAACGCATCACCCGCGTCAAAACAAGAAAGCCGCCGAAAAGCAGAAGCACAATTGCCGCTCCAGCCGCAAAAGCGATTGGAAACTGGCTTCTTTCCTTGCTGTACGAGCTTTCTCCGGGCTCCATCGGTTTCTTGTTGCCTTAGCGGCCGAATGCAAGCCTTCGTACCAGCGGGTCTGGTAGCCCAGCCGCTGTCATGCGTGCTTGCACCGCTTCTATGTCGTAGGGAACGCGCCAAAACTCAACAGTATTGTTGGCGATATCCGCAATCGCGAATGCAGCGCGTGCGTCACCGTCGCGCGGTTGCCCCACAGAACCGGGGTTTAGCAGGTAGGTTGTGCCCGGCTCAATGACCAGAGTTGAAGATAAAGACTCTGCCGCTGGCTTGAAGTGCAGCACCCCCACCTTATTGTCACGCAGGGTGAATCCTCCCTGCAGATGTGTGTGCCCGAAAAAAGTAATCGGCGAAGGAGCGTCCAGTAAGCCTTCCAGAGCCTGCGCGGGCGCGAAAACATATTCATCCTCGTCGCGAAATGCTCCGTGAACCAGTGAAAATCCTTCCACCGTTGCCGGGCCGATAGGCAGTTCTTCAAGCCACTTGCGATTCTCGGGCCGCAACTGGTCCCTAGTCCAAAGCGCGACGTTCCGCGCTACCGGATTGAAGTCATCCGCGTTCGCGATGCCGCTGCCCGCCTTGTCGTGATTGCCGCGAATCGCAAGAGCGCCGAGCTTACGGATGGAGTCGATCACTTCGTTCGGGTCCGGGCCATACCCCACAACATCACCCAAACACAGAACCTTGTCCCAGCGGCCCTTCGCAGCCTCTAGGGCAGCGTCCAGCGCCGTTACATTGGCATGGATGTCACTTAGGATTAAATACCGCATTCACCCGCTCCCATCGGCAGGAAGCGGATTATAGACGAACCCGGCCCGCGTTGCACGAAACTCAATAGGGAAAAAGGGCTTCGTCAGGTCCTCCGGAAACCCGCCAGCTCACCGAATCAACATGCAGTCACCGTAACTGTAGAACCGATAGCCCGCTCTTACCGCATGACCATACGCCCGCAAAATGTTCTCGCGTCCCACCAGAGTTGCCACCAGCGCCAACAAGCTTGACCGCGGTAGGTGAAAATTTGTCAGTAGCTGATCCACAATGCGAATTGGCTTCCCCGGGTAGATAAAAATACCGGCTTGCGCGGTCCCGGACGTAACAAACTCTCCTCGCCGTGAGGATTTCTCAGCCGCGTCTTCGAGTGCACGAACCACCGTCGTGCCGATAGCCAGTACCGGCCGGCCTTTGCTCTTCGCATTCGCAATAGCTTGCGCGGCGCCTTCGGATATCTCGTAGGTTTCTTCGTGAATCTTATGATCCTCAAGCCGCTCCGTTCGCACCGGCTCAAACGTTCCTAGCCCGACATCGAGTGTTATCTCCGCAATCTCGACTCCGCGCTCTCGCACGCGTTTCAGAATTTCAGGCGTGAAGTGAAGCCCTGCAGTTGGCGCGGCCACCGCGCTTCCCTGTCGCGCGTAAACCGTCTGGTACCGCTCCCGGTCCAGAGGTTCATCCGCGCGCTTGATGTATGGCGGCAGCGGGATGTGGCCGAGTCGAGCAAGCGCTTCATGAAAACCCGTCCGCGAAGTGAATCGCATTAGCCGCAGGCCATACCCGCCCCGGCCTTCCACCTGCGCTTCCAACTCGCCTTCGCCGAAAATGATGCGCTCTCCGACGGGGATCTTTCTTCCCGGCCGCACAAGCGTCTCCCAAAGGTCCGGTTCGAGTTCGCGCACTAGCAGGACTTCAATCGAAGTTGTCAGATGCTCGTCGCGGGCCGCACTGTTCTGCCCGGGTTTCTCAGAACGAATACCCACACGCCGTCCAAAAAGCCGGGCCGGCAGCACTCTTGCATTATTGAGAACGATGAGTTCATCGCCGCGCAGCGTTTCCGGGAAGTCATGAAACCGGCTGTCCTGCAGTGTGTCCGATGCCCTGTCAATCACGAGCATTCGCGACGCGTCGCGCTCCTCCAGGGGATGCTGCGCAATTAATTCCGGCGGTAATTCAAAGTCAAATTCACTCAGTTCCATCGGCGTCGCGATCCCTGCGCTCCCGTTCTAAGTATGCTGTACCATCATAGCGATTATCTGGCGCGTTCAGCGCCCAAGGCGGAAATGGTGGCGGAGGCGTCCGTTGTTATCACTTCCCGGGGTTCCGAGCGCCTGCGCGGCGGCCATCCCTGGGTTTATCGCAGCGATGTCCGCAGCGCGCTCGCTGAAGCCGGCTCCATCGTCCGCCTAACGGATGAACGCGGCCGCTACCAAGGTCGCGCATTTTACAGCGACAAATCTCAGATTGCCGTCCGGCTGCTTACCCGTGAAGATGTTCCGGTCGACCGCGCCTTCCTCACCGAGCGGATCCGCCGCGCCGCAGCCTATCGTAAAATTGTTGTCGAGAACACAGAAACATATCGCCTTATTTACGGCGAAGCGGACCTATTGCCTTCTCTGATTGTGGATTGCTACGGCGATTACTTCGTGGTCCAAACGCTGAGCCAGTCCACCGAGCGGATCAAAAACCTCATTTGCGAAATCCTGGTCGAATTGTTCTCCCCCAAGGGCATCCTTGAGCGGAACGACCCTAAGGTGCGCCTTCTTGAGGGCCTCGAACAACGCGTCGACGTTCTCTACGGCGAAATTCCGGATGAAATCGTGGCAAAAGAAAACGGAATCGCCTTCGTTTACGATCTTCGCCATGGTCAAAAGACCGGATCTTTTCTCGATCAGCGGGAAAATCACTGGGCTGCTCGGCGATACGCTTCTGGCGAAGTCCTCGATTGCTTCAGCTATCAGGGTGGATTTTCTCTCACCGTCGCCGACCATTGCGACCACGTCGAAGGCGTCGATATGGCTCCGGCAGCCGTGCAGGCCGCGCGTCGGAATCAGAAGCTGAATGCGATTTCAAATGTCACCTTTCGCGAAGCAAACACATTTGACCTGCTCAAAGAATATGATGAGGTGGGCCGGCGCTTCGATATGGTTGTGCTCGATCCGCCCGCTTTCGCTAAGAACCGCGATAGCATCCCGGCCGCGCAACGCGGATATAAGGAAATCAATCTCCGGGCGATGAAGATCATCAAGCCGGGCGGGTATCTGATCACGTGCTCCTGCTCTTACCACGTTTCCGAGGCTTCCTTCCTCCAGATCCTCGCCGAGGCTGCCAACGATGCCCGCAAAGTGATCGCGGTGGCGGAGCGCCGCACCCAATCTCAAGATCACCCGATTTTACTGGCAATGCCCGAGACGCATTATCTTAAGTGCCTTATTTTGCGCGTCTTATGATGTTAGGCCCAACAGCATACCCTTTCATAAATGCGATATGTACTTGACAATGAAACGCGCATATTTTATCATGCTGCTTCACTAATAAATGTCATGCTGCCATTGCTGGAGCCATGTGCTTACACTTGAACGGAACCCAATAAATACGAGAGCCGTGGTATCTTCGGCCTACTATCTGTCTCAGTTGGAAAGTGAGAAAATCTCTTTATGCCGCGTCTCGACAAACTAACGATCAAAGCCCAGGAAGCGCTACAAGCGGCCCAAGAGATGGGCGCGCGCTCCGGCCAGCAGCAGATTGAGCCTTTGCACTTGCTATGGGCTCTAATTGCGCAAGCTGAAGGCGTCGTGTCTCCTTTGCTCGAAAAGCTTGGTGTATCGCCAACCAAGCTTTCAAGCGATGTAGAGGCTCAGATCGGGCGTCTGCCTAAGGTTTCGGATTTGTCGCAGCAGTATTTGAGTCCGGCGACCAACAAAGTTCTCGAGCGCGCTTTCGACGAAGCTCAGCGCCTCAAAGACGAATACGTCTCCACGGAACACATTCTGCTCGCCATCGCCGCAGATTCTCGCGATCCCGCTGGACAACTGCTGGCGCGTCAAGGCGTGACCCACGATGCGATATTGCAAGCGATGGCCACAATCCGCGGCAGCCATCGCGTCACCTCCCAAAATCCCGAATCAACTTACCGAGCGCTTGAGCAGTATGCTCGCGATCTCACCGACCTTGCCCGGCGAGGCAAGCTGGATCCGGTCATCGGCCGTGATGAAGAGATTCGTCGCGTGATGCAGATTCTCGCGCGCCGCACGAAAAACAACCCAGTCCTGATCGGCGAACCCGGTGTCGGTAAAACCGCCATCGTCGAAGGGTTGGCGCAACGAATTATCTCCGGCGACGTGCCCGAAGTCTTAAAGCCGAAGCGGATCGTATCGCTCGACCTTTCCGCGCTGATCGCAGGTGCGAAATATCGTGGCGAGTTCGAAGACCGCTTGAAAGCCGTCCTCAAGGAAGTCACTGAATCCGAAGGCCAAATTATTCTCTTCATCGATGAGCTGCACACACTCGTCGGCGCAGGCGCTGCCGAAGGCTCCATGGACGCTTCCAACATGCTCAAGCCCGCCCTGGCGCGCGGCGAGTTGCGCGCGATCGGTGCTACCACGCTCAACGAATATCGCAAGTACATCGAAAAAGATCCCGCGCTTGAGCGGCGCTTCCAGCCGGTATATGTCGGTGAACCATCTGTGGAAGACACCATCGCCATTTTGCGCGGTCTTAAAGAGCGCTACGAAGTTCACCACGGCGTGCGCATCAAGGATGCCGCGATCGTAGCCGCTGCCATGCTCTCCCAGCGCTACATCACGGACCGCTTCCTTCCCGATAAAGCCATCGACCTTGTTGACGAAGCCGCCGCAGGACTTCGCATGGAAATCGATTCGCTCCCCACAGAAATTGACGAAATCGAACGCCGCATCATGCAGCTTGAAATCGAGCGCCAAGCACTGCGCAAGGAATCGGACGCGCATTCGCGCGATCGCCTGAAACAAATTGATAAAGAACTTGCCGGCTTGCGCGAGCAATCCAACGGCCTGAAAGCGCACTGGCAAACCGAGAAAGATGCCATCGGCCGCATCCGCAAACAAAAAGGCGAAATCGAGCAACTAAAGGCCGACGAACAGCGCTACGAACGTACCGGCGATCTTTCAAAAGTCGCGGAGATACGTTATGGCAAGCTCTCCGCGGCGGAAAAAGAACTGAAGGCCGCACAGGACCGCCTGGCCGATTTGCAGAAAGATCACCCGATGTTGAAAGAAGAAGTCGGCGAAGAAGAAATCGCAAAAATCGTCGCCAAGTGGACCGGCATTCCGGTCGGCCGGCTTCTCGAGGGCGAAGTTCAGAAACTCGTCCACACGGAAGAACGCCTCCGCGACCGCGTCGTCGGCCAGGACGTAGCGTTAGCCAGCGTCGCTAACGCCATCCGCCGCAGCCGCTCGGGCTTAAGCGATCCAAACCGTCCCATCGGCTCATTCCTGTTCCTCGGCCCAACTGGAGTAGGCAAGACGGAACTCGCGCGCGCTCTCGCTGAATTTTTATTTGACGACGAGAAAGCCATCATCCGTCTCGACATGTCCGAATACATGGAGAAACATTCTGTCGCGCGCATGATCGGTGCGCCCCCAGGCTATGTAGGCTATGAAGAAGGTGGACAACTCACGGAACAAGTTCGCCGCCGCCCCTATTCCGTTGTTCTCCTCGACGAAATTGAGAAGGCGCATCCCGACGTTTTCAACGTCTTACTCCAAATTCTTGACGACGGCCGTTTGACCGATGGCAAAGGCCGCGCGGTAGATTTTCGCAACACCGTAATCATCATGACTTCCAACGTCGGCTCTTCGGCAATTTTCGAACTCGCCGAAAAAGATCCGAAGAAGGCGCGCGAACAGGCTATGGCCGCTCTGCGAGAACTTTTCCGTCCGGAGTTCCTGAATCGAATTGACGACATCGTGATGTTCCGCCCGCTGGGAAAAGATCAGATCGAGCGTATCGTCGAAATGCAAATGCGCAATTTGACCAAACGTCTCGCCGAGCGCCAGCTGACCATTCAGCTGACACCGGCGGCTAAAGCCTTGCTCTTCCGCGAAGGCTACGACCCGGCCTACGGCGCACGCCCCATGAAACGCGCCATCCAGCGCCTAATTCAAGATCCTCTGGCAATGAAACTCCTGGACGGCGAAATTCATCCCGGAGACCAGGTGCTCGTTGACGCAGATTCCAAGACTGGCGAAATGAAGATCACGCGTGGTGTTGTGAAAGCAGGCGCTGCCTAAACTGAAATGCGGCGCAAAGGCTGAATTCCATGAAAACTCTAAAGACTACATTCCTTCTTACGGCCTTGACCCTACTGCTGCTTTTCATCGGCGCGTCATTCGGTGGCGAGCGCGGCATCACGATAGCTCTCGTCGTCGCTGTCCTGATGAACGGCACCGCCTATTTCTTTTCCGATAAAATCGCCCTCGCCTCCAGCGGCGCGAAGCCGATCAGCAGAGAAGAGGCGCCGCGTCTCTACGCAGTCATGGAGCGCCTCGCCGCGAAAGCGAATTTGCCCATGCCAAAGTTGTATCTGATTCCGCAGCCGGCCCCCAACGCATTCGCTACCGGCCGCAACCCAAGTCACGCTTCGGTTGCCGTCACCCAGGGCCTGCTCGAACTCATGAATGACGACGAACTGGAAGGCGTCATCGCTCACGAACTATCGCACGTCCGCAATTACGACATCCTCACCTCTTCCATCGCCGCTACGCTTGCCGGCGCGATTATGTGGATTGGCCACATGGGCCGTTGGGGACTAATCTTGGGCGGATGGGGCGGACGCGACAGCAATCGCGAAGGCGGAGGGATCACTGCGCTCCTAATGCTCATTCTCGCGCCCGTCGCCGCTCTATTGCTCCAACTCGGAATTTCTCGCCAGCGCGAATATCAGGCCGACGCTTCCGGCGTGAAGATGATCGGGCAGCAGTACGGTCTAATCAGTGCCCTCGAAAAGCTAGGCGCTTACAATCAGAGAATCCCGTCGAACATTCCACCATCAACCGCAGCGCTCTGTATCGTCGCGCCGCTCGCGCCCAGGCAATTCCTTTCGGGGCTTTTCAGCACACACCCGCCGCTTGCGGACCGCATCGCCGAGTTGCGGAACATGACGATCACCCGCTAGGCGATCGCGCTGCGCCGTCGTATCAGGAGAAAACGAATAGAAAGTATTCGCGTAGCGCCACGAATTCTCCACCACGCAGAAATATTTAAAATGACGTAAAAATTGCAGGTACTTACGTCGCCCGACGCTCTCAGTTCTTGCCTTGATGCGAGTCAAGTCTATATATATCAGTCGCTTAAACAGCTCGCTGAGCGTGTGCCACTTTGGTTCTGCGCTTGCTCCTACCGAGTCTGCACGTGGATTCACACAGGAGAAAGCAATGAGCGAGCAAAGGCAAGATTTCATTACAGAGGACGCCTCCGCACCCCGGTGGGTCGGCATCGTAGTCGTCGCTCTGGCCGTGGTATCTCTGGTGGCGCTAGGCGCAGGCTGGACCGCCTCCACGCGCTCGAAAGACCTCGAGCAAAATTTAGCCACCCAGAGCGAACAGTTTAAGAAAAACGAAGAGGTTCTCGATCAGCGTTTGGCCAAGGCTGAGGACACCAACGCGCAGCTTCAGGGCGAGCTCAGCGTCGTGACCGACAAAATGAAATTGACCGAAGGCGAACTTGGCAAGGCCCGCCTCCAAGCCAAGAAGATCAAGGATGAAGACGCGAAAGAGTTGTCGGATCTGCAGAATCAGACCAGCGCCCAATTGGCCACCAAGGCCAGCGTGGACGATGTCAACAAGCTCGGCACGGACGTCAATGGCGTGCGATCTGACCTCGACAACGAAAAGAACAGCCTTCAAATGACTCGCGGCGAATTTGGCACCCTGATCGCGAAGAATCACGACGAAGTGGAAGAACTACGCCGCCTCGGTGAACGCGATTATTACGAGTTCAGCATCGAAAAGAAAAACGATCGCGAAAAAGTCGGCAATTTGATGGTTGAACTCCACGGGACCAATATCAAGAAGAGCCAATACACCGTGACTATCTTTGTTGACGACCAACGCCACGAAAAGAAGGGACTCTCGGCTAACGAGCCGCTCTATTTCTTCGAAAATGGCGCGCGCGCTCCGCTTGAGTTTGTCGTGAACCAAGTGGGCAAAGACAAGATCACGGGATACTTGAGCGTTCCGAAAGTTTCACAGGCACACGCGCAAGCAGTTTCCGGCGGTAACTAAGGCAGCGAAACTCGCGCACGAGCGGGAGCGAGCGGTGCGACAAAAGGGGGCGTCCTGGGACGCCCCCTTTTTTATTCCGATTTCTTCAGAGCGCGCTGTTTGCGCGTCAGGAACTTTTTAGCGAGTGCTGAAAGCTGATCGTGCTTCAGTTTTCCTTGTTCGTAGAGTTGAACCTTCTTCTTTGCTACTTTCCGGCGGCGACGTTCCCGCTTCTGTGCTACATACCGCTTTTCATTTGCCATTCAATACCCTCCGGGAAATAGGCGACATCTGATTGTAGCGGAGAAGGAAAATGATGCAAGGTTCGCCTGTGTCTTTGCCGCGGAGTTCGAGTACGATTCTTAGGCTATGCCTGTCACCGCTATTTATGCGAGCCGCATCCTCACTCCGCAGGAGGAGCTCCTCGACGCCGTTATTCTCGTTGAAGGCGGCCGCATCACCGCAATCGGTCATCGCGACCAAGTGAAAATCCCGGAAGGCGCCGTGGATTACGTTGCCTCGGGCATGACCGTCGTTCCCGGCTTTGTTGACGTGCATATCCACGGCGCTGGCGGCCATGATGTAATGGAAGCGACTCCTGCCGCGCTCGATTGCATAACCTCCACCGTTGCGCGCCATGGCACCACGTCGATCCTCGCGACAACCGTTACCGCTCCGGTCGACGAAACATGCAAGAGCCTTGAGGGAATCGCTCAATACATTCGGTCTCACGAGCACCAGGAAAATACCGGCTTGGCCGCGGAAATCTTGGGGATCCACCTGGAGGGCCCGTTTATTTCAAAAACTCGCCGGGGAGTCCATCCATCCGATAGCATCACGCGGCCGTCCCTAGAAATCCTGGATAAATTTCGCGCCGCCTCGGACGGCTTGATCCGTATCCTCACCGTTGCCCCCGAAGTCTCTGGTGCCCTGGATTTGATCCGCGCCGCAGTTACAAATGGGATCGTGGCCGCTATCGGCCACACCGACGCGGATTACGAACAGGCTCGCGCCGCTATCCAAGCCGGAGCGCGCCATGCCGTACATTTCTACAACGCCATGCGCCCGTTCTCGCACCGCGATCCAGGCGTGATTGGCGCTGTCCTCACCGAGCCCGATGTCACCGCTGAAATCATCGCTGACGGCATTCACGTCGCTGGCCCTGCCATCCAGGTTCTGCTTGGCACAAAAGGTTTCGACACCGTACTCCTCGCAAGTGATGGAACGGCGGCCACCGGAATGCCCGACGGAAATTTTCGTCTCGGAAATTTCGAAGTAACCGTGAAGGACGGCGTTTGCCGGAACTCGGAAGGAAAACTCGCCGGCAGCACTCTGACTCTCGATCGCGCACTGCGATACATTGTCGCGCTGGGCGTGCCTCTAATCGACGCGCTACGAATGGCCACAATTCTGCCCGCTCGTCGCCTTGGCCTTGCGGGAAAAAAAGGAATCATCGCCATAGGCGCGGATTCGGATTTGGTGGTTCTCACACCGGATTTGCGCGTCGCAGGTGTAATGACGCGCGGCGTAGGCCTGGCTTAATCTGCTAACTTGTTCAGCGGAATCTTCAGTTCTTCAGCAAGCAAGTAAGGGTCAAACGGGCTGCATGCGAAGAAGCGCCCATCGATTTCCAACGTGGGAACTTTTCGCTTGCCGTTGTTCGCGCGAAGCACGATTTCCTCTGCGTCAGGCGACTCATCAATATTCACCTCGCGAAAAGGTATTTTTCGCTCGCGGAGAAACTGTTTCGCGCGCCTGCAATCGCAGCACCAGCATGTCGAATACACAGTGATTTCAGCCATTCAGGTCCTTCTGTATGTTACCTATATTTGATGCTGGCAGGAACTAGCGGATGCCGACTTGTGCTAACCCATTACTCCCACAGCAGTTAGTGCGTGGAGCGGCGTGAATCCTGCGGCGACCCCGAACCGCCGCCTTTCGAAGCTGTCTGCAAACGTGCTGTGGCCCGTTCAACTTTTGCCTCGGCCTCGCTCGATTCGGCTTCCTGCGTCCCAGGCTTGGCGGCTTCTGCCTGTGCCCGTTCAAGCGCCGCCCGAGACCTCGCCACGTCGATTTCCTCGGCGCGTTCGGAAAGCTCGGCCAGCACGATTACGCGGTCGGGCAAAACTTCAGCGAATCCATTCATCACTGTCAGGTAACGCGTCTCGGCGCCTTTGTGATACGTCAACGTGCCCACGCCCAGCAAAGTAATCAGTGGAGCGTGCCCCGGCAGGACGCCCAGGTAGCCGTCTTTCGCCGGCATTTCCAGCGATTGCACGTTCTCGCTCAGGACGTGCCGCTCGGGCGTCACCACTTGCAGTTCGATGGCTTCAGGTAGCATTTACGCTCAGGCTCGCGCGGCCGAAAAACTACGCCGTCGCCGCCATTTTCTCCGCTTTTTCCCGCACTTCTTCGATTGTGCCCACCATGTAAAACGCTTGCTCCGGTAGATCGTCGTGTTTTCCCTCGACGATTTCCTTGAATCCGCGCACGGTGTCTTCCACCTTCACGTACTTGCCTTCGAGCCCGGTGAACTGCGCTGCCACATTCATGGGCTGCGAAAGGAATCTTTCGATCTTGCGTGCGCGAGTCACCGTCTGCTTGTCGTCGTCGGAAAGCTCTTCGATTCCGAGAATCGCGATGATGTCCTGCAATTCCTTGTAGCGCTGGAGCACTGATTTCACCGCTCGCGCCACATTGTAGTGATCCTGCCCCACGATACGCGGATCCAAAATTCGCGAAAAACTCGCCAGCGGATCGACGGCCGGATAAATGCCGCGTTCCACAATCTGCCGGCTCAAGTTCGTCGTCGCGTCCAAGTGCGCGAATGTCGCCGCAGGTGCCGGATCGGTGTAATCGTCCGCCGGCACGTAAATCGCCTGCACCGACGTGATCGATCCCGTTTTTGTCGAAGTGATGCGTTCTTGCAGTTCGCCGATTTCCGTGTTCAGGTTCGGCTGGTATCCCACCGCAGAAGGCATGCGGCCCAACAGCGCGGAAACTTCAGATCCCGCCTGCACGAATCGGAAAATGTTGTCGATGAAGAGCAGCACGTCTAGATGCTCTTCGTCGCGGAAATATTCAGCGACAGTCAAACCGGTCAATCCCACTCGTAGACGCGCGCCGGGCGGTTCGGTCATCTGGCCGAAAATCAGCGCGCAACGCGACTTCTCCGAGTTCCCGGCCACCACCACGCCCGATTCCTGCATTTCGAGCCACAAGTCGTTGCCTTCGCGCGTGCGTTCGCCTACTCCCGCAAACACCGAAACGCCGCCATGCTTCATAGCCACGTTGTGAATCAATTCCTGAATCAGCACGGTCTTGCCCACTCCCGCGCCGCCGAACAATCCAATCTTTCCGCCCTTTAAGTAAGGCTCGATTAAATCCACCACCTTGATGCCCGTCTCGAACATCTCGAGGGTCGTGGATTGATCTTCAAGCGACGGCGCCGGTCGGTGAATCGGGTAGCGCTTGTCAGTTTTCACCGGACCGAGTTTGTCCACCGGCTCGCCCAGCACATTCAGAACGCGTCCCAAGGTCGCGCGGCCTACCGGAACCGAAATCGGCTCGCCTAGGTTCTCCGCCTTCATTCCGCGAACTAGCCCTTCCGTGGGTTTCATCGCCACGCAACGCACTCGCCCCTCTCCCAATTGCTGCGCAACCTCCGCCACAATGTCCAGCGGCTCCGGAACGTTGAAGCCCTCGCTCGTGATGCGCACTGCGTTGTGAATCAGCGGCAGGTGATGTTCCTGAAACAAAATGTCCACCACCGGGCCGATCACCTCGACCACGTGTCCAATCTTCTCTTGATCCTTGGTTTCCGCCATTTCTCTTTCTCCCTGAGTCTCGTTGAACCGCTACGGCTACCCCATAGCGGAAGCTGCGCCGCTGACAATCTCGATAATTTCCTTGGTAATTCCCGCCTGCCGGATCTTGTTCATCTGCAAAGTTAATTTGTCGATCAGTTCCGATGCATTTCGCGTCGCCGCATCCATCGCCGTCATACGCGCGGCGTGCTCAGCCGCGGCCGATTCGAGCAAAATTCGATAAATTTCAGTTTCAAGATAACGTGGTACCAAAGCCCGGAAAATTTCTTCCACCGGCTGCTCGTAAATGTAATCAACCAACAGCTCGCCGCCTCTGGGCGCCTGCTCCATGGGAAGAGAGCTTCCCGGCCCGGCATGACTGGCAAGCGACTTTTCCCCGTCTTTCTCTCCCGCGCTCACGACCTCCGGATCGACTGGCAGCAATTTCTGCGCTTGCAGGTTCTGCACCATCACATTCTTAAACTCGTTGTAAATCGCGTACACCGCATCCACTTCGCCGCTGATGTAAAGCTCGGCTATACGCGCCGCAATTTCCTTGGCTTTCGAAAATTCCACCTTTGCAGACACATCCAAATATTCGCCGGCAAACTTCAGGCCCCTCTTCCGGAAAGTGTCGCGCCCCTTTTTACCCACCACTACCAGCTCTATCTGCTTCGACGAATGCTCCCGCATGAATTCGCTCGCGTGCCGGATCACGTTCGAATTGAAAGCTCCCGCCAGGCTGCGGTCGCCCGTAAGCACAACCACCAGGATCTTTTCTTCCGGCCGCCTGACCAGCAGCGGATGCGCCACATTTTCCATGCGCGCCGCCGCCGAGCGCAAAACTCGCAGAATCTCGTGCGCGTAGGGCCTCGCCGCAAACACACCTTCCTGCGCGCGCCGCAGTTTTGCCGCCGCCACGAACTTCATCGCCCGCGTAATCTGCTGCGTATTCTTTACCGATCGAACCCGCCGCCGATAATCAAGTAGTGTAGGCATCGAAACCTGTGTCTGATTTTTCCGCTCGAATTAATGCGCCGCCGGAGCCGGTTTTGCTGCCGCGCTCGCTTCCTTTTTCGCGCCGGCATCCGCTTCCGCCTTCGCTGGATGCGACGCTCTAAATGTTTCTTTGAATGCATCCAGCGCTTTCTTCGCTTCCGCGCGAATCTCGTCGTCAAACGCCTTTTTCTCGCGTATGGATTTCAGCAACCCGCCGTAGTTCGTTTCGATAAACGGATACATTTCCAGCTCGAACTGGCGGCACTGCGATACTTCCAAATCCTCGAGATACCGGTTCGCCGCTGCGTAAATAATCAAAACCTGCTTTTCCACCGGCAGCGGCTGGTACTGATCTTGTTTCAGAATTTCCACCAGGCGCTGGCCGCGAGCGAGTTGCGCTTGCGTCGCTTTGTCCAACTGCTCGGTCCCAAACTGCGCGAACGCCGCCAAATCGCGGTATTGCGCCAGATCCAGCCGCAGTGTGCCCGCCACTTGCCGCATGGCCTTAATCTGCGCGTTGCCGCCGACGCGGCTCACCGAAAGCCCCACGTTCACCGCCGGCCGGACGCCGCTGTTGAAAAGATCCGCTTCCAGGTAAATCTGCCCGTCCGTGATGGAAATCACATTGGTCGGAATGTAAGCCGAAATATCGCCCGCCTGCGTTTCGATCACCGGCAGCGCCGTCAGCGAACCCGCTCCAAGCTCATCATTTAATTTCGCTGCGCGTTCCAGCAAGCGTGAGTGCAAAAAGAAAACGTCGCCGGGAAACGCTTCGCGGCCCGGAGGACGCCTTAGCAGCAAGGAAATTTCGCGATAGGCCTGCGCGTGCTTCGAAAGGTCGTCGTAGAAGCACACCGCGTGGCGCTTCGTATCTCGAAAGTACTCGCCAATAGCGCATGCCGCGAATGGCGCAATGTACTGCATCGACGCCGACTCCGAGGCCGACGCGGCCACCACGATACTGTGCTCCATCGCGCCGTTATCGGTGAGGATCTTCACGATTTGCGCGATGGTCGAACGCTTCTGCCCGATGGCGCAATAGATACAAATCATGTCGCCGCCGCGCTGGTTGATGATCGTATCCAAAATGATCGCTGTCTTTCCGGTCTGCCGGTCTCCAATAATCAACTCGCGCTGTCCGCGCCCGATCGGAATCATCGCGTCAATGGACTTGATTCCCGTTTGAACCGGCTCGCGCACCGGCTGCCGGTCAATCACGCCAGGCGCCAGACGCTCCAGCGCATTCCGCTTATCGGTTTGAATGGGCCCCTTGTCGTCCACCGGGTTTCCCAGCGCGTCCACGACGCGCCCGAGCATTGCATCGCCCACCGGCACGGACATAATCTTGTTCGTCCGCTTGACGATGTCGCCTTCTTCGATCTTTGTGTAGTCTCCCAGCAGCACCACGCCCACCTGGTCTTCTTCCAGGTTCAGCGCGATTCCGAAAACGTCATTCGGAAACGCGAGCATCTCGCCCGCCATGCATTTATCCAGTCCGTGAACGCGCGCAATTCCGTCGCCGACCGAGATCACCGATCCCACTTCGTCAACCGCCAGCGTCTGCTGGTAGTTCTCGATCTGTTCGCGCAATATTTTTGTAATCTCGTCCGCTTTGATGTTCGCCATTCCCGCTCCTGAATTTCGACCGCCTATTCTGTTTCCAACCGCTCGCGCAGGCGGTTCAACTGCTCTCGCACCGACCCGTCATAAATTGTTGACCCCACGCGCACCACAGCGCCGCCCAGCAGCGTTTTGTCTTGACGGAAGCTTGCTTCGATTTTCTTGCCCGTGCGCCGCTCGAGCATCGCGGTCAACTGCTGCCGCTCCGCCCCGCTCAGTTCCCGGGCCGAACTCACTTCTGCCTCGGCGATTCCCATTCGCATGTTCAATTGCTGCTGCAAAGCGGCGGGAATCTCGTGCAGTATCTCTGTGCGGCGATGGTCCACGATCAGGTAAAGAAAGTTTTGCACCGCAGCATCCAACCCCATCTTCGAGGCCACTTCGTGGATCACCTTGTGCTTTACGTCGCTGCTTACCACCGGGCTTTCCAGAGCATTCCGCAGATCCGCCGAGGAAAGAAATACCGCAACGAATGTCCCCAGATCGCCCTTCACCTTGTCCGCGAGCTTCCGCTCCAGCGCTACTTCCGCCAGCGCCGCGGCGTATCTTTCTGCCACTGCGCTCAATTGACGCTCCTCTCGAGTTCCGCCACGAATGTCCGAAACAGCGCCGTCTCAGCTTCCGGCGTCATCTCTTTCGACAGCAAAACTTCCGCGCGCTCCACCGCCAGCCGCGCAGCCAGCGCTTTTAATTCCAAACGCGCAGCGCGGCCCGCCGCTTCTATCTCCATCTGGGCCGCATGCTCAATTCTGTCCGCTTCGGAACGAGCCAGCGCGCGCAGCCGCTTTGCTTCCGCTTCCGCATCGCGCTTCGCTTCAACGCGCAGCCTCTTAACCTCGTCCTCGAGTCCCGCCAGTTTCTTCTGAATTTCGTCTCTCTGCCGGTTAGCAGCTTCGCGCGCCCTCGCGCCCTCGGCGATTTTTCCCGCCGTCTCTTCCGCCTGTGCCCGAAAATAGGGCCCGCCCCACTTCACCGCCGCAAACGCAATCACGCCGAAAACGATCGCAAAATTCAGCCAGCGAAATACCAGGCCCATGCCGGTTTCCGTCGGCGGCGGCGTTTCTCTCTCCGTCGCCAACACCGGCAACACCGCGAGAAACAAAAATACGGCCAAGAACCCGGCAGCCCCTAGCAGGCGTTTCATCGCGACGCTCCGCCTTGCATCGGCGAGGGATTTTCGAGAATGATCCGCGCGATTTCGCGCGCCAGAACATCGGTCTGGCTCGCCGCGTCCTTGCCCGCCGACTCCAGCTCACCGGCAATTTTCTTCTTCGCCGCAGCTACTTCCTCTAGTGCGCGGCTGCGCATTGCTTTTAGCAACTTCGCGCGCTCGTCCAGAACCAATTGCCGTGCAGCCTCTTGTTCTACATAAATTTCCGCGCGCGCTTTTCTCAGCGCCTCGTTGTAGGCCTGCAATTCGCTCGCCGCTTCAGCTTCCATGGCCGCGGCTTCCGCGCGCGCACCTTCGATCTTCGCGGCCCGCTCCGCCATCGCTTTTTGAATCGGTGTGAAGAATGCCCAGCGCAGGAATAAGTAGAAGAGAAAAACGATAATGACTGTGGGCACAGCTTGAAGGAACAGATCAGCGAGCTGGTGGAGAATTTCCATGGTCAGGAGAAATTACGGATCTGCGCCCCGTTTAAAAACTCTTCGCATGCATCGGAGCTCACCCTCGCTCGCCGAAGCACGCTTCTAGGATCAACAAAGCTCGTGATTATCGCATCGCCATCCGCTAACGTCAACGCCGAGCTTGTTGCCGGCGAAAAGCGTCCAGCGGCTTTAAACCTTCACCACCCGCCTATCGCTCTGACTGAAACACGTCCTTCCGGCTGACCACGATCCACAGCAACAAACTCAGCAGCGGCACCGCAAAAATCACGCCAAACCAAATCGGAACGTGCATCGGGGACGGCGGCGTCCCCAAAGTGCCCTGCATGTCGCTCAACATCTCGCTCATGGCCTGTTCGAAACGCGCCTGCGTCCCTGGGATCAGCACCATTGTCAGCGAATTAAAAATCAAGAACTGAAAATAGTAAATTGCCAGCGTGCGCCCCCAGGGCCTGAGTTTCAGCAATCCAAATCCTATGAGCGACTGAACCAGCGCGAGCGCCAGCATCAGCATCGACGCATAGGTTCCCTTAAAAAAGTATCCCAGAAAAAAGACTGGCGGATTCACCGAGAGACCAAGCACGCCGATGAACCCGCTGATCAGCAGCCACCAAGCGATCAGCGTGATGCTCAGCGGTCGCGCGTAAGGCGAAATAACCTCCCCTCCGGGCATTCCCTCCAGCCCGGGTATTCTCACTTTCAGGAATTGGTCCTTCGTCGATCGTTTGTTGAAGAAGTAAATCCACCAACCGCCCAGCGCCGCCAGGATTCCGTAAAGGACTGCCATGAAAATCCGCGTTGCCGCCAGCATCTCCTTCGTCAGTTCCGGACTCGGAGCCGTCCCCGGCGGCGGGAACGGCATGAACAGGAACATCAGAAGCCCGGGAATACAAACGAAAAGCAGCAATGCGCTGAAAACCAGCATCGAGATTCTCGCCCACTCTCGCAGTCGCATCAGACCCGTTCCGGACGCGATGCCCCAGGCCGCAGCCGCGAACAAAACGAGCGCAAGGAAAACCATGAAATATTTCAAGAAATGTACTTGGTTTTCGGGAATTGGAAGATCGCTGGACGAAGCGAAAAGCATCATCACTCCCGCCAGGAGTGTTAGGCCGCTGCCGAATAACACGATAACTGCGGTCACCGTCACGCCAACCGATCGATTCATACCCCACCTTGTGCAAGTTTTGGCCAGAAGTATACATTATTGCCGCTGGCTGCTTATCGAGTCAGGTTGCAAGAGTCTGCCCGAATGCCCGGCGAACCGGAGGATTCCATGGCAATTAATATCAGAGGTCTCGCCCCCCTGCTCCAGGTTTTCGACATGCCGACCGCCGTCCATTTCTACCGCGACATACTCGGCTTCGAACTTGTCACCACATCTCGCCCCGGCGACCACTTCGGTTGGGCGCTCCTCAAACTGAATGGCGTGGAAATAATGCTCAACACTGCTTACGAAGAAGATCAACGGCCATCCGCCCCCGATCCCGCTCGCGTCGCCGCGCATAACGACACCGCTCTCTTCTTCGGTTGCGAAGATCTGGACGGCGCTTACCGGCATCTCCGCGCTCACGGCCTCAGTGTGAAAGAGCCGGCCGTCGCGCCCTACGGCATGAAGCAGTTGTACGTCACCGATCCCGACGGCTACGGCCTATGCTTTCAGTGGCCAGCCGATCAGCATACGCGGAATCAGTGGAAGGCCTGGTACGGCCTCAACTCTGATCACCCGAAATAGCTCTCGCTGGCGCGGCAGGCCGTGAGTTCGATACAATCTCCGTTTGGCCGCTGCGGCGAAGTCTTCTCCGTGCGTCGCAATGGCTAGCCGTCCGGATTCTTCAAGGAGACATTTGATGCCATCCTTCCCCGGGGTCGATTTCCTCGACTTCGATTCCCTGCTGAGCGACGAGGAAAAACTCGCTCGCCAGACCGCTCGTCAGTTCGTCGATGACGCCATTATGCCCATCATCGAGCAGTACAACCGCGAAGGGAAATTCCCCGTGCAGCTCGTCCCGCAAATGGCTGACCTCGGTCTTTTCGGCGCCAGCCTGAAAGGCTACGGCTGCGCGGGAATGTCCAACGTCGAATACGGCCTGGTCACCCAGGAACTTGAACGCGGCGATTCCGGCTTGCGTAGCTTCGTCTCAGTGCAGTCCGCGCTCGTGATGTATCCCATCCACGCTTTCGGCTCCGACGCACAGAAAGACAAATGGCTTCCGCTGTTGCAACAAGGAAAAGCAATCGGCTGCTTCGGTCTCACCGAACCTCAGTTCGGCTCGAATCCCGGTGGCATGCTGGCGCGCGCCGTAAAAAAAGGCGACAGCTACATCCTCAACGGCGAAAAAATGTGGATTACCAACGGCTCCATCTCGGACGTCGCCGTCATCTGGGCAAAAACCGAAGACGACAAAATTCGCGGCTTCCTCGTTGAAAAAGGCACGCCCGGATACAAAGCCTGGGACGTTCACGGAAAATATTCGCTGCGCGCTTCGGTCACTTCCGGCCTCGCGATGACGGATTGCAAAATCCCCGCTGAAAATCTCCTGCCCGGCGTTCAAGGCCTGAAAGGCCCGCTTTCCTGCCTGAATCAGGCCCGTTACGGTATCGGCTGGGGCGGTATCGGCGCGGCCATGGCCTGCTACGACACAGCTCTCACCTACGCCAAGCAGCGCAAGCAATTCGACAACAAGCCCATCGCCTCGCACCAACTCGTCCAGGAAAAACTCGTCTGGATGATTACCGAGATCACCAAAGCCCAGTTCCTCGCGCTCCAGGTTGGAAGGCTCAAAGACCAGGGCCGCGTGCACCCATCCCATATTTCCATGATGAAAATGAATAACGTGTGGGTCGCCCGCGAGTCCGCCAGCAGGGCCCGCGAAATTCTTGGCGCAAACGGCATCGTGGACGATTACTGCGTCATGCGCCACATGAACAACATTGAGTCCGTCTACACCTACGAAGGCACTCACGACATCCACAAGCTCATCATCGGCGAGCGCATCACCGGAATCTCAGCCTTCTAATGAGAGCTCCCAATAAATCGCGCGCCGTCATCGCGCTTCTCTTCTCCCTTCTGCTAGTTGCAGCTGCGGGGAAGGCTCAAAGCGCATCCGAACCTGCTTCAAGACCGAAAATTCGCGCAATCACGGCTCTCGTTCGCCTCGATCGCGCGCACTATAAAGATCAGATTCAAGATGCCCTCACTTTCCTGCGCCAGGCCAAGGCCGCGTACGAAAAAATAGGATACGAAGTCCAGACCATTCGCATCACCACGCAGCCTTTCCCCGAATACACGCGCGACATGTCCGAAGAACAAACCCTCGCGTTCTTCCGCGACTACGACGCGCTAGCCGTGAAGGAAGGTTTCGACGCATCCATCGGTCCAGCCATGATGAAAGACACCGACGACCCGCGCGAAGCGGATCTCCTCGGAAAAATCCTAGCCAACGCCAAGACTTTGGAAGGCTCCATCTTCATCGGCGGCGAGGACGGAATTCACTGGAAATCCATTCGCGCCGCTGCCGGTGTGATGAAGTATCTGGAAGCCAATACCTTGCACAGCCAGGGGAATTTCAACTTCACCACTTCCTCCTTCGTTCCGGATGGCACTCCGTTTTATCCCGCATCGTATCTCGCGAGCGAAGGCAAGCGCTTCGCCATAGGCTTGCAGTCCGCCAACGTCGTGGCCGATGCTCTTGCCTCTACGAAGTCTCCCGAGCTTGCAGAGGAGCACTTGAAAGCGTCTTTGACCATCTACGCTCAGCAAGTCGAAAAGACCGCGAACGAAATCAGCCGGAGCAGCGGCTGGAAATACGGCGGAATCGATCTTTCGCCTGCGGGACTGAAAGATGTTTCCATCGGCCGCGCAATCGAGAATTTTCTCGGTGCGCCCATGGGCGCCAGTGGAACGCTGACCGCCTCCGCACTGATCACGCGTGCGCTCAAGTCCATTCCCGTCACGCAAGCCGGATATTCCGGCCTGATGCTACCAATCCTGGAGGATTCAGTCCTCTCGCAACGCTGGACCGAAGGCCGCCTCTCGCTCGATGCTCTGCTCGCCTATTCCGCGGTCTGCGGTACCGGCCTTGATGTCATTCCGCTCCCCGGCGACATCTCCAACGATCAGCTCGCCAAGATTCTCGGCGACGTCGCCAGCCTTTCCGTGAAATGGCACAAGCCGCTTTCTGCCCGCCTGCTGCCCGTAGCTGGAAAAAAAGCTGGCGATCAAACCGAATTCGACGATCCCTTTCTTGTGAATGCAAAAATTCAACCGTTGCCCTGACCACAGCAAGAAATCGTTTTCGAGACTTCGCCTTGTTTGAAAACCCGCTAATTGGATTATGATAGGCCCCCGGGTGCCCCCGTGGCGGATGTCCCCGCTGCTCGGATTCACTCTTGTAATTCAGGAGCACTAATGGAGAAAGCACTCAGTCTGGAATTCTTGCGCGTCGTGGAGCAAGCCGCCATCGCTTCGGCCCATACCATGGGTCTCGGGGACCGCCACAAATCCGATCAGATGGCCGTCGAGGCCATGCGCTCGGAAATGGATTCGGTCGGCATGGACGGCACCATCGTCATTGGCGAAGGCGAACGCGACGAAGCTCCCATGCTTTTCATCGGAGAAAAAGTCGGCGCCGCCGTGCGTGACAAAACCCGCACATTCCCCGCAGTGGACATCGCCGTCGATCCCCTCGAAGGCACCAATCTCTGCGCTACCGGCGAGCCGAATGCCATCGTGGTTCTCGCCGCCAGTGATCGAGGCGGATTGCTTCACGCCCCTGATCTTTACATGGAGAAAATTATTGTCGGGCCCTCGTGCAAAGGCGCCGTCGATCTGGATGCGCCCGTGGCGGACAATCTGAAATCAATTGCAAAGCGTCTCAACCGCAAAGTCGAAGACCTTGTCATTATCGTGCTCGACCGCCCGCGCCATGAAGAACTGATCAATCAGATTCGAGCCACCGGCGCTCGCATCAGGCTCATCTCCGACGGCGACCTCTCTGCCGGAATCAGCGCCGCAGTAGTTGGCACCGGCGTCCACGCCGTCATGGGCACCGGTGGCGCCCCCGAAGGCGTTCTCACCGCAGCCGCTCTGCGCTGCCTGAACGGCCAAATTCTCGCGCGCCTGGTAGCGTCAAAGCCCGAGCACCACGAGCGCCTCGCCCAGATGGGCATCAAAGACGCTAAGCGCATCTACGCCACGGAAGATCTCGCGCCCGGAAAGAAAATCATTTTCGCATGTACTGGCGTCACCGGCGGCGGACTGCTCCGCGGAGTGCGCTTCTTCGGCGAAGGCACTCGCACCCATTCCCTGATCCTCACATACGACGACCGCCAGGTCCGCTTCATCGACACCGTGCACCTGAAAAAGAGCCCAGACGTGAAAGTGGTTTTCTACTAGCGCCGTCACCGCCCAGGGCCATGCTTGGCAGGAAACATTTCGCGGACACAATGCGTAACTAGATTCGACCGCTCGAGGGGAAAAATGTCGGCCACACCACCACTACCACCCATCTACCCACAGGCCCAGCCGCCTCGAAGAAACAATGCAATTTGGTGGATCCTCGGTATCGTCGCCGCGGGAATCATAGTCATGTTTCTTTTCGGCGTGACTCTCGCCGGCCTTTTCATCCATCACCTGAAAGTTCGCAACTCCGGCGACAAAGTTGATATCCAAACCGCTCTCGGCTCTCTTTCAGTCAACAAAGGCAGCCCCCACGCAACCGGCCTGGAAATTTATCCCGGCGCCTCGCCTTCATCCGATAACAAGAACGCCAGCGTAAACCTCAGCGCAAACGATAACGGCGTCGGCATCGCCACCGAGCAGTATGAAACCAAAGATCCCATCGATTTCGTGCAAGCCTGGTACAAAAAGCGTCTCGGCCCCGATTTCCGCCTGGAAGCTAACAAGGCCGTTCCCGACCACTCAAACGGTCTGGTGAAAATGAATGACAGTGACGTTGCGTTCGTCGACGACCACCACAACGGCGTGCGCGTCGTGGCCCTGAAGAAAATCTCCGAAGGCACTCAGATCACTTTAGTACGCATCGGCAAGAAAGAAACGCAGTAGCATCCAGCACCATTCCCATCGGAGCGCTCGCAACCTATCTAAACAAGGACGGCCCGGCAAGTCGCCTCGTGGCGAGCTTGCCGGGCCGTCCTTACTAATTTCGGTTGTGCCGCGCTTTTCGTTCCGCGGAGCTAGCGGTGCAACACCGCCGCAGAATGGCCCGCTGGCTGTTGCCGCCGGGGCATGTTGTGGGGCAGCCTGTCAGCAGTCTGCGGCGGCATAGGGCGCACGCTGTGATTCGTGCTCACGTGCTCGCTAATCGCCTGCAACCTCTTCAGGATGCCTTGCCACTGTGTCCAATCGAGTTGCCTCAAAAATGGTCGAAGCCCCTGAATGAACGGGTCCTCGAGTACTGTTTCGCCATTCGTTTCCGGCACGAAGAAGCGGTTCAGTCCAACCCCCAGCGCTTCGGCAATTTTCTCAAGCGTGCCAAGACTGGGCGTCATCTGTCCGCTCTCAATTCGCGACAAATACGAACGTGAGACTCGCGAACGTGCCTGTAGCTGGCTTTGCGTCATGCTCCGCGACTCCCGCAACTGTCGTATTCGCTGGCCGATGTTCTCCACAGTTTCGCGATTCGGCCAGTTCTCGAACAGTTGGCGGTCGTCCCCCGGCAAATCCTGAGGTGACGGTGTCGGTATCACGAATGACACCTTGGGGGGCAGCATGCGCAAGCACCGACGACAATTGTCAGTACGTGTGCGGTATTGAACCAATCCACAGACTTGACAGCGAATTACTTCACGGTCGAGATCCATGCTTGTTGCTGTGCTTTCTTTTTCCGCCACCGGTTCTCCTCGCAGACTATTCCGGCGATGCGAAGAAGAGGGCTCTTTTGACAGGGGGAAGGCAGGGACGGCGCGCGAGTGATTGTCGCCAGGGTGCCATTTCTTGTCAAGTGTTATTTCGCCTGCCCGAGTCGCCAACTTTAAAGCCATCGTCTTGCTCCTTACAAACTAAACTGCTTGGCCCCGCCTGCGCCGTCGATAAGATTTATTTTATCTTTCGCCTGACGCTTATGGTCTGCTATCCATCTGAACACATCGTCGCGCTGCGTCAATCGGTGACGCTTTTTGCCTTACATTTCCATCTCTTGCACTTCGAGTTCCGAAAAGGTTTTCCTTTTCGTTTTTCCAGAATGAACTGCTCGGCTTCGTTGTAAGCGTCTTGCTGGTCGCTAGATACGCAATTTCTTCGCCTGGTAAGCTGCCGCAGTGCTTACCAGCCGCACCAATCGCACTGTCTCATTGTGGACTGGTGCCGTCTCATCTAGCACACCCCTGTCTCATTCTAAGACGCGCCTTATCTCTGCAGTTATGCTCAACTCAACAGCCTCTCTCTGATGCTTTGGGTCAAATACACCAATATGGCGCTTGGCCTCACTTCTACCGCCTTCTAACATGACCACGGATGAGCAAAACCTCCAGCACCGATTCGTCACGAACCGATGCGATTGTTGCCTGGCTGCACCGGCGCAAGGAAGAAATGGCCGCATTTCTCGCCGAGCTTGTTGCTATTCCGACAGAGAATCCGCCGGGAACAAATGATAGGGCTTGCGCGGATTTGCTCGAAGCGCACACGCGCCAACTGCATCTAGACTGCGAGCGATTCCAGACTGCAGAGACCAGCAAGGAGACCGACCAGGAACATCCCTGTCTGCTGACGACCTTTGGGAGCGGGGAGCGATCGCTTTATTTCCACGGCCACTACGATGTGGTTCCGGCGCAATCCTCGCAACAGTTCCAGCCGACTCGCAAAGACAACTTCATATTTGGGCGTGGCTCGTGCGACATGAAAGGCGGCATCGTCGCCATGCTCTACGCGATCCTCGCGATAAAGGAACATGCCCGGAACCTAAATGGCAAGGTCAGCCTGACCCTGGTTCCTGATGAAGAGACGGGAGGCAAGCACGGCTCAGCATGGTTGGCGAGCGAGGGATTGCTCGGGCGAAACGGCATCGGAATGTTGCTGGCGGAGCCGACCGGTGGTGTGGTTTGGAATGCGAATCGGGGCGCGATTTCGCTGCGCGTTCGAATCTTTGGAAAGTCAGCGCATGTTGGCTTGCAGCATCAAGGAGCAAACGCATTTGAACGCATGCACCTTGTCGTCGAGCGGCTGGCCCAACTGAAATGCGAAGTGGAACAGCGCAAGACCCGATGCCATGTTGGCGCAGAACAAATGCGCAACTCGATCCTGATGCTCGGGGGATTGAGCGGCGGCGGCGCTAACTTCAATGTAGTGCCGGAGGAATGCTGGTTCACCATTGACCGGCGAATCAATCCAGAGGAAAACCTCGGCGAAGAAAAGCCAAGATTGCTGGGTGTGCTGGAGCAGTGTAAACGAGACGGCATTCCCCTCGAATGGGATGTCCTGCAGGAAGGCAATTCTGCCGCATGCCCGGAGGACGTAGCGCTGGGTCAAGCGCTCTCCAGCAGCGTACAAAACGTAACCGGCGCAGTACCTTCCTTTGAAATGTGTCCCGGGCTGCTGGAAACCCGCTTCTATGCAGCGGCGGGAATCCCGGCATATGCCTACGGTCCGGGACTGCTTTCGGTTGCGCATGGGCCGAACGAATACGTTGATCTGCGAAAAATGATTGATTGCGCGGCGATCTATGCCCTTGCGGCTCTCGAAATGTTAGAGCTCTAACCCGGATTTCTCATCTAGCGTCGGTGGAATCCAGGGTGCCCCGGATCACTCTTGCTTTTCGTGGGCCTCATCTTGCAGCATTGTGTCGAGGTAACTATGCCAACCCGTGACGATGCCTGGAAGCTTCTGTGTGAGTACACGCAAAGCGAAAGCCTCCGCAAACACGCTCTCGCCGTGGAAGCCTGCACGCGTGCCTACGCGCGAAAACTCGGCGCTGACGAGGATCTCTGGGGCCTCACAGCCCTGCTCCACGATTTCGACTACGAACGCTGGCCCAACGCCGCCCATCATCCCACGCAAGAACATCCCTACGAAGGCTCGAAAATTCTCCGCGAGCATGGTTACTCTGAAGAAATGATTCATGCGATTTTAGGCCATGCCGATTATTGCGGCGTCGCGCGTGTATCGCCACTCGACCACACGCTTTTCGCCTGCGACGAGTTGGCCGGCTTCCTCACCGCTTGCGCCCTAATTAAGCCCACCAAGAGCATTCACGACGTCGAAGCCGCCTCGGTGAAGAAAAAACTGAAAGACAAAGCTTTCGCCCGCGGCGTCAACCGCGACGATGTCTACAAAGGCGCCGAAGAACTCGGCGTCCCTCTCGAAGAACACATCGCCTTCTGCATTGAGGCTCTCCGCGCCATCGCCCCGCAGCTCGGACTCAACGGCTCGTCCTGATGCCGCACGCTGACCTCGCGTCTGAGAATAAAAGCGTCTTTCTCTCCGCTGAATGGCGCGATCTCGTAATGCTCAACTACGAAGTAAGTCCGCGGCTTTTGCAGCCTTACGTTCCACGCGGCACCGAACTCGATTCATTTGAAGGCAAGACGTTCGTCAGTCTGGTCGGATTTCGCTTTCTTAAAACAAAACTCTTCGGGACTCTCCCAATTCCCTTTCACACCGACTTCGACGAAGTAAATCTTCGCTTCTACGTTTGCCGCGACGATGCCGGAACAAATAAACGTGGCGTTGTATTCATTCGCGAAATCGTGCCCCGGCGCGCTATTGCACTGCTCGCTCGGATCGCGTACGGAGAAAATTATATTGCTCTGCCCATTAAGCACGAAATTGTAGCGAACAGCGCCGGCATCTCAGCGATCTATCAATGGCGGCTTGATGGTAAATGGTGCCGCCTGCATGCAAAGGCCGCAGAACCTTGCATCCAACCTACAGAAGGAAGCCTGGAACAATTCATTACCGAACATTACTGGGGCTATGCCGCCCAGCCCGCTGGCGGCTGCAAGGAATACCAGGTAGTGCATGTCCCTTGGCAAGTTTGGACAGCCGCCGACGCCGGCGTTGATGGCAATTGCGAAGCCCTCTATGGCGCGGAATTCTCGCGAATACTTAACCGTCAGCCCGATTCCGCATTCATCGCCGACGGCTCCCCAGTCCGCGTATTACAAGGTCGGCGCATATCCTGATCGGCTGGCTGACAAACGGCTGCTGCTCGTATAACTCCGTTCACATGGATCGAAATCTGCCCCGTTCTCTTATACTGTCGCGCGAGCAAAGGCTCACGATCACCCGTCCGCGCGCTCCACTCGAAACGTGTAGCATCCCGCCGGCGTGCTGCGCACGTGAATGTAGTGGGTGTCCGTGCGCGCAAGAAGCTTCTGAATCCCCATATCGACGTTGCCACCCTCAACGAATTCCTGCGCCAAGAGTTGTGCGCCCTGAGCGTACGCGCTCAGCGTTCGTGGACTGTTCCGAAGCTCCGCAGGAAAGCCTCCGTCTTCTGGATAGCGCTCGCACGATTCCGCATGCACGTAAACCGGCCCGGGCAAAGGAAGCTTCTCGATGCCCTCGAAAGCATCGTGCGTGAAAAGCGTCCACCGTTCCCCTGGAGAAATCATTCGAAGACAATGCCTGCACGGCGCACCGCCTGTAGCGACCTCTGTATATGCTGGGAAACCGTAGCGCGGATCTTTCATCGTCTTTCGCACCGACTCCGCAATCTCGGTCGAAATAGCGATCACACGTATCGGAATCATTTGGCCTCCTTAAAACTTCGTCGTCTCTCATACAGTCTCTTCAACTCCGCGAGCCGAAACTATCCGCTTCTCGCGCCCAAACTTTCGCCAGCAGTTTGTTATAGCTTCCTAGATTCGTTGCGCAGACAGTCTGTGCTAGAATCCGCCATCCATGGATCGTGCCGGAAAACTTCTTGGCGGTGTCCTGCGGCGGCTCGACCGCCCCGAAGCAGCTCTCGCTTGGCTCACCAGCGCGTGGCCCAAGGTCGTGGGAAAAATTCTTGCGGCACACACCAAGCCCATTCGCTGCGAAGCCGGGCGCCTCGAAATCGTGGCCGATGGCAAAGCCTGGCAGAAACAACTTGAATCCATGAAAAAAGAATTTTGCGAGCGAGTCAATCAGGCTTGGGGCGGAAATCTCGTCCGCGAGGTAAAATTCATCGCCAAGCCCGGCCCCAAGCGCGTCTCCCGCGAAATGGACAACGAGCACATCCCGTTTATCCGCAGCCGCAAAGGCAGTTAATCTTTTTTAGCATCTAATCCGAGAGGTCACCAATTAGATGACCATTAGCCGCGATGATGTTTCGCGCGTCGCCGAACTTGCTTACCTCGAGCTAACGCCCGATGAAGCTGAGATGTATCGAGGCCAGCTGGACGAAATCCTGAACTATGTCGGAAAGCTCCAACAGCTCGACCTAACGAATGTTGTGCCGATGACCCAAATGTCTTTCGCGACTGGGGAAACAGTCTCCCCTCTTCCCGCGTCGAACCAAGAGGTCGGAACACCGCTGCGGGACGACATCGTCCACCCCTGCACCGTCGCTAATGCAGTCCTAAGCCAAGCTCCCGACGCCATAAAGCCCTTTTTTCGCGTTCCCAAGGTAATTGAAAGATGAGCGCCGCGCCTTGGACCATCGCCGGCATACATGCCGCGCTTCAAGCGAAGAAGGTTTCGGCCCGGGAAATCGCGAGCGGGTTTTATGCTGAAATCGATCGGCGAAACCCCGAGCTGAATGCCTACCTGACGCTCTCGCACGAACGCGCCTACTCACAAGCCGACCGCGTGGACGCAGCTGTGGCTCGCGGTGAGAAATTGCCTTCACTTGCCGGCGTGCCGGTCGCTATCAAAGACGTTATCAGCACCTCCGGCATCCGCACCACCTGCGGCTCGAAAATTCTGGAATCCTACATTCCTCCCTATGACGCCACTGCCGTAGCACGCTTGGAGAATGCAGGCGCCGTTATCTTGGGTAAGACCAACTGCGACGAGTTTGCCATGGGCAGCTCCAATGAGAACTCGGCGTATGGAGCAGTACGGAACCCCGTAGCCCTTGACCGCGTCCCAGGAGGCTCCAGCGGCGGTTCAGCCGCCGCCGTGGCTGCTGGGTTGGCTGTGGTGGCCCTTGGAACCGACACGGGAGGCTCGATTCGCCAGCCGGCAGCCTGTTGCGGCATTCCTGGCCTGATGCCGACATACGGTCGCGTATCCCGCTATGGGCTCATAGCCTTTGCCTCCTCCCTCGACCGCATTGGCCCCTTCGCCGCAAATATCGCCGATACCGCAGCCGTCATGGCCGTTATTGCTGGACATGACGAGAACGACTCCACTTCGGCAGCCGCTTCCGTCCCTCCTTACGACGTGGAAATCGAAGGCCCCATCCGGGGCCTCCGCATTGGCGTCCCCGAGGAGTATTTCGGCGAAGGCATCGACAGCGAAGTGAAGGAGAAGGTCCTCACTGCCATCGCTCTAATGGAGAAACTCGGTTGCCATCGTATTCCGCTCAAGATGCCCCATACCGAGTACGCGATCGCTACCTACTACATTATCGCCACTGCCGAAGCCAGCTCGAATCTGGCACGATACGATGGCGTACGGTACGGTCTTCGTGTCCCAGGTGCCACGCTTCTCGATATGTACCGGAAGACACGTGAACGCGGTTTTGGCCCGGAGGTCAAGCGGCGCCTTATGCTCGGCACCTACGTTCTGTCGTCGGGTTATTACGACGCCTACTATCTTCGCGCGCAGAAAGTGCGGTCACTGATCGCGCGGGATTTCTCTGCAGCCTTTCAGAAAGTGGACGCCATATTGACTCCGACTGCACCCACCCCGGCCTTTAGGCTGGGGGAGAAAACATCCGATCCGCTTCAGATGTATCTGGCTGATATATATACAGTTACAGGAGACCTGGCTGGAATTCCCGGCATCTCAATTCCCTGTGGAAAAACAAAAGCCCAACTTCCGGTCGGCTTGCAAATTCTGGGCCCGCACTTTAGCGAGTCTAGAATCCTGCAACTCGCCCTAGCTTTCGAAAAGGCCGGTGGCTTTGGCATTTGAAGCATATCGCGTGAAAAACCTCGCACCGATTCTCGGCCTACTGCAAATGTCGCGGGACAGATTCTTCGCAATGGCCACCGAAGTCCCAGCAAACCTCTGGCACGAATCACCCAGTGCCGATACCTGGTCGCCCGCCGAAGTCGCTGCGCACGTGACCATGGCCGAACAATTCATCATCGCCCGCTCGAAGACGGTTTTGCAGGCGCCACCAGGACAATTGCCGGTGCTCTTGAGATTTCACTTGCCTGTGGTTCTCGTCGCCTGGCGGGGCAGAAAACGAAAAACGCCCATTCCACTGGACTCTTCGTTAGTAGCCGACAGACCAGACGCACTCAGTCGCTTGGCTGCAGCGCGGGAAGGAACGCTAGCCTTTATTGAATCCACGCGAGCCCAGGATCTGAGCGCCTACCGCTCCCCGCATCCATTTCTAGGCAGCCTGAATATCTACGATTGGATCCGTACCATCGCTTACCACGAATTACGCCACGCGAAACAAATCCGTGAAGTGGTAGAAACATTTCCTCAGTAGACTTTAGTTTCCATTTTTGGAGAAAGGCACTGCCTGTGTGCTGCTTCTCCTGAATTTCGCATAATTTCGGCAAACCATAGAATGCAAGAGAGTTCTCGCTGTATTCATAGACCTCTGGTTTACCTCGAATAGAACGGAAGGACTATTGCAAGCGTAATTGGTGACATTTATTCTGTCACTGCATCAAAGTGAGAGAGGGAACGCATGGTGCGCATCAAGTCCAGCCAGAAGACCTTCACCGAAACCGAAGTATCTACCCTGACGGGTATATGCTTGGACCATCTTCGCGGTGTCGCGCGAAATAAGCATTTGGGCACGATCGCCCGCGCTGCGGAAGCCGCCGGCGCCGAAGCTGAAAAGTGGCTGTTCACCAATTCTGACCTCATGATTCTCACGGTTCTTCAACCGCGCTGCGACCACTAGCCTTCTTTATAAGCCCCCCTCCTGGAGTCTTAGGAATCCCGTCTTATCGGCCCCTCCTACACTGGCGTTTGCCCGTCTGCCTCATTTTTTATTCGCTTTGCCTTCGTAATTCATGCGCACGGTTGTAGTCGCCCGCGTGCCGGATTATCCTGAGTGCAACCAAACTCCCGTGCTGGAAAACGCATCGTAGTAGGAGCGCAGAGAGCGAGTTGGGGGACGCGATCACCATGGCACCGCAGTGGCAAAGTAGAGATCAACGGCTCGGGCCACGGGGACGAATCCTAATCCTCGCCGTTGCTTTACCTTCACTTGCACTCGTCGTTCCCACTCCTGCACGGGCGCTCCAATCTTCCGCCCCCAATCAATCTCCACCTTCCTCCTCCACAGCGTCCCTCCCGCGCGGGAAGAAGCTCATCTTGCGCGACGGCAGCTTTCAACTCGTTCGCGAATATAACGTCGAAGGGGACAGAGTCCGTTACTACAGCATCGAGCAATCGCAGTGGGAGGAAATACCGGAATCACTTATCGACTGGGACGCGACGCACAAAGTAGAAGCCGACGAGGCCAAGCGCGATGCTGACGTGATTGCTAAGGTGCACGCTCGCGAAGCGGGACGCACAGCCCAAGCGCTGGATATCGACGCCAGCCTGGAAGTCGCTCCCGGAGTTTTTCTGCCGCCCGGCGAGGGTCTTTTCGAATTTGACGGCAAGGGAGTCTTTCCAATTCCGCAGGCGCCCGCGGATATCAAGTTCAGCAAAAAACAGATGTTAAAGCAGGTGCTGATCCCGATTCCCATCATTCCAACCAGGCATACAGTTTCACTAATCGGCCCGCGCGCGAAACTGCGCGTCAAAGCGGGCCAGACGGAGTTTTATATGCGTACCGCCGACGGCCGGGAACCGGAGTTGGAACTGCTTCGAGCGAAAGTTCGCGGAGACACGCGGTATCTTGAAAATCTCGATCAGCTATTCAAGGAGCAAGGGACCACGGGACAGACGACCTTGCTCATGCAGCGCTGGCTGATTGCGCCGGGCGTTTATAGATTTACTTTGGAAGAGCACATCGACCCGGGCGAATACGCTCTCGCGGAAATTGTCCAAGGTGGCGGAACGAATCTTTACTTTTGGGATTTTGGACTGGATGCAATGCCGGTGCAGCCCACCTCAAAGTCGAATAAATGACTCGGCCCCTCTATTTCGCAATAACCGCCTGCGATTGCAGAAGTTGCGTCAGCAATTTAGCCAACGCTGCCACGTGGAACGGTTTCTGCAGCACGGATGCACCTTTTTCTTGGAACTGCGTCACCTGCGAGTGATCTAGCAACGCCCCGGTCATAAAAACGAATCGCGGAGCTGCAGACTGTAGCTGCGACCGTACTCTCTCGAAAAGCCGTTCCCCATTCAATCCCGGCAAATTAAAATCGCAAAGCACGAATTCGTAATGGCCCGCGATCAGGTGGGACAGCGCTTCCTCCGAGCTCGCCGCGCCTTCGACGATCATTCCGCGAGCCGCCAGCCCTTCCTGCACGATCTCGCGTATGCTCTCTTCATCGTCCACCACAAAAACGGAGTGTCCGCGTAATTCGGCTGAGCCGGAGAGTGGAGGTGCGGCAGCCCGCGGGATAGCTGCTTCAGGCGAAACTTCTTCGACCGCCGCCGGGAGCAGCACTCGGAAAGTCGCGCCTGCGCCTAGTGACGACTCGACCTCGATCTTTCCTCCGTGCTCCTTCACAATTGCTTGGGAGATCGTGAGCCCGAGTCCCGTCCCGCCCGTCGGGCGCCTAGTGGTAAAAAAAGGATCGAATACCTTTCCCAGGGTTTCCGGCGAGATGCCTGGGCCGTCGTCGGAAAACGCCAGAGTGATTTTCCCGTCCGCGAACCCTGCCGAAATTCGAAGCGTTCCGCTTTCGCGGACGGATCCGATTGCCTGCTCGGCGTTTGAGATCAGATTCGAGAATCCCTGCACCAGAAGTTTCGGGTCTCCTTCGATGGGCGGCAGATCGCGCGCTCCCTGAAACAGTACCTTAATTTTCTTCTGCTGCAGCGACGTGTGCTGGGCATCCAGTGCCTGTTTGACGATTTGATCGAGTTGTACCCTCGATTTGCGCAGGGAAGACGGGCGGGAAAAGATGAGAAGGTTCTGTACGATGGTCGCAGCGCGCCGCGCTTGTTTCAAGACCGTCTCAATCTGGTGGCGCATAGCATCATCCAACGCGCGTTCACGAATAAGGTCGGTTATGCCCAGAATCGCCGTAAGAGGATTATTCAATTCGTGGGCCACTCCCGTCATCATTTCGCCCATCGCCGCGAGTTTCTCTTTTTGCACCAGTTGTTGTTCGATGGTCTTGGATTCCGTGACGTCTCGCGCCGAGGCCACCACGCCATTGATCTTTCCCTGCGTATCGTAAAGCGGGCTTGCGCTGGCGCGGAGCATCCGCCAAGTTCCATCCGCATGATGCGCACGATACTCGAACTGGCTGTTGGTGCCGAGCCCGGTTGCAACTTTCTGAAAAATCGCCTGGAGCTTCGTAAGATCGTCCGCGTGAACTTCCCCGCCCAGCGGCTTTCCGATGAATTCCTCCGCAGGCCGGCCGAGCACATCCTGCACTCGCGGACTTATGAAGGTATAGGTACCCTCGAGACTCAACACCGCAATAACGTCGGGAAAGCTGGCAACCAGACTCCGAACAAACTCCTGCTCTTTATGCAGGTGCTCTTCCATTTCGAGCCGCTCGCTCACGTCCACCAGCGTCCCTTGAATGCGCAAGACGCGGCCCGCAGCATCACGAATCACGGCGCAGGAGTTGAGGCAATGGATCGTCTTGCCGTCCTTGCGTCGCAGGATAATCTTGCGGTCTTGTACCGATCCGTTTGCGAGAGCATCGCGAATCAGTGAATCCCGCTCGGATGGATTTACGTAAATATCTCGAACGTTGCGAGCCTGCAGCTCCTTTTTGCTTTCGAAACCCAGCATCCGAACGAGTGCGGGATTCGCATCCAGCAGTTTTCCCTCGGGCGTGCTCAAAAAGATCCCTTCGCGAAGGGTTTCGAAAAGTTCAGCAAAACGGACCTCGGATTGGCGCTCTGAAGTGACATCGCGCACCCAGCCGGTCACCGACGTGAATTGGCCGTTTTCACTGAGCGCCTGTACCCAGCAGTGAAATTGCCTCGGTTCGCGGTCCTTTCTCAGATGCACGGTTACGGTTCCGGCCCATGACCCGGCCTTCAGAAGAAAAGGAAGCCACCGCTGGAATTGGGCGTACGTGGGCAGCTCGATGAAGTCCGTTAGCCGCCTGCCGATGAGGTGCTGAAAAGGAACATCCAGAAGCTCCGACAAGCAACGGTTTGCAACCCGTATCTCGCCGTCAAGAGCCAGAGTGAAGACAGCATGATCTAGATTATCGATGAGGTCGCGGTAATTGCGCTGCGAACCTGAAATTACTGCGACGAGTTCGTTGTACTCCGCTTCGCTGGGAGAAGCGAACGCGGGTCTCTTAGACTGCTTGTCGGTCGACTTTGCAGACATAACGACGCTCTTGCCGTATTTGGCGGCGGCCCTGCTACCAAGGCTGTGACCAGGGCTCTCTAAAGTTTACGGTCGGGAAGTGTTGCGCGGCGAAACAAAACAGCAGCCTATGCCAAGTTACTTAACAGGTAAAACCTGCCTAATCGAGCGCAAATGAAAAAGGCGTCCCGGTTTGCACCGGGACGCCCTGACTAAAAACCGCGGAGGACTAGCTCTCTGCGACGGCGTCGGTATCCTTGCGCAGGAAATCGAGTGCCGCAGCTTCTTCCGGTGTGAGCTCAGGCTCCATCTGCTGAATCTCTTCCTTCGGAATTTCCGTGAGGAGTTGGATATTCCGATAGCGATCCAGACCCGTGCCGGCAGGAATTAACCGGCCCATGATGACGTTTTCCTTCAAGCCGCGCAGGTAATCGACCTTCCCGGAAATCGCCGCTTCCGTAAGGACGCGGGTGGTTTCCTGGAAGCTCGCCGCGGATATAAAGGAATCGGTCGAGAGCGACGCCTTGGTGATTCCAAGGAGCAACGGACGGCCCGTTGCCGGACGCCCGCCATCGTGAATGATCCGGTCGTTTTCTTCGCGGAAGCGGAACTTGTCCACCTGCTCTTCCAGAAGAAACGTCGTATCGCCCACGTCCTCGACTTTCACCCAACGCATCATCTGCCGAACGATCGTCTCGATGTGCTTGTCGTTAATGTTTACGCCCTGCAGACGGTAGACTTCCTGGATCGAGTTCACCAGGTAAGCCTGCGTATACTTTTCACCGAGGACGGCGAGAATATCGTGCGGGTTCAGCGGTCCGTCAATCAATGGCTCGCCGGCCCGAACGTGTTCGCCTTCCTGTACGTTGATGTGCACGCCGCGCGAGACGGAATATTCTTTCACCGTTCTTCCATCTTCGCTCTCGACGAAGATCTTGCGCTGGCCCTTAACGATGTCGCCGTACTTCACGATGCCGTCGATTTCGCTAATGACCGCGGGATCCTTCGGCTTGCGCGTTTCGAAAAGTTCCACAACGCGCGGGAGACCGCCGGTGATGTCTTTTGTCTTGGTCGTTTCTCGCGGGATCTTCGCCAGAACGTCGCCCGGCTGCACCTCATCCCCATCCGCGACCATCAAGTGCGCGCGCGAAGGCATCAGGTACTTTTTGCGGACGCGTCCCTGCGGATCGCGAACGAGAATCGTGGGCTGATGCTTTTCGTCACCTGGAGGAAGCGTGACGACGAGCTGCGACAACCCGGTGACTTCGTCCACCTGTTCCTCGATCGTGATTCCGGGCTGCAAATCCTTGAACTGGATTGACCCGCCCGTTTCCGTAAGGATCGAGAAGGTGTACGGATCCCACTCGACCATAGTCTGGCCCAGCGTGACCGGTTGCCCGTCTTCCACCTTGAAGCGCGCACCGTACACCACGTGGTGGCGTTCCTTTTCGCGGTTCTTTTCGTCCACCACCGCGATCAAGCCGGAGCGGTTCATGGCTACCATCGTCTTGTTGCGGCCCTCGACCACGTTCAAGTCGATGAATTTCACGAAGCCGTTGTTGCGCGCTTCGACCTTCGACTGTTCGGTGACGCGAGTTGCCGTGCCGCCGATGTGGAACGTGCGCATCGTCAACTGCGTGCCAGGCTCGCCGATGGACTGCGCCGCGATCACTCCGACAGCCTCGCCCATCTCGACGAAACGTCCGGTAGCCAGGTTCCTGCCGTAGCACCGAGCGCAAACACCGCGGCGGGATTCGCACGTCAACACCGAACGAATCTTCACGCGCTCGATGCCTGCCGCTTGAATCGCGTTGGCCAGTTCCTCGGTAATTTCCTGGTTGATCTCGACGATCACGCTGCCTTCGTAGTCTTTGATCTTTTCGAGCGATACGCGGCCTATTACGCGGTCGCGCAACGATTCCACCTCGACGCCGGCTTCGAGAATCGGTTCGACGTAAATTCCGTCAGCCGTGCCGCAATCGAATTCGTTGATGATCACGTCCTGCGCCACGTCCACCAGACGCCGCGTCAGGTAACCGGAATCGGCGGTCTTAAGCGCCGTATCGGCCAAGCCCTTGCGAGCGCCGTGCGTGGAAATGAAGTACTGCAGCACGGTGAGGCCTTCGCGGAAATTCGAAGTGATCGGAGTCTCGATGACTTCGCCCGAAGGCTTGGCCATCAAGCCGCGCATTCCGGAAAGCTGGCGGATCTGCTGCTTCGAACCGCGCGCTCCGGAATCGGCCATCACGTAAACTGGGTTGATAATGCCCTGCTTGTCTTGCTCTTCCAAAGCCTTGAACATTTCGTCCGCGACTTTTTCAGTCACGTCCGACCAGATCGCGATCACTTTGTTGTAACGCTCGCCGTTGGTAATGGCGCCGTCAAGATATTGCTGTTGCACCTTGACCACTTCGTGTTCGGCGGCGTCCACCAGCTTGAACTTCACGCTGGGGATAACCATGTCGCTGATGCCGATGGAGACGCCGGACTTCGTTGCGTACAGGAAGCCGAGTTCCTTCAGCTTATCGAGCGCCACCACAGTTTTTTCCAGTCCAAAGCGCAAGTAACAATACTGCACCAGCGCCTGGACGCCCTTTTTCTTGAGCAGGCCGTTGACGAAAGGCATCTCGGTGGGCAAGTGATCGTTGAAGATCACGCGTCCCACGGTGGTGTGCAGGAACTGGCGATTTAGATTTACAGGTTCCGTGTGTGAGACGTCCTGATCGTCATACGCATTGGTAAGGTCGATTACCTCGCCGGTGTAACGCATGCGAATAGGCGTCAACAGCTCCACTTCGCCTGCTTCGAGAGCCATTACGCATTCATCGCTCGAACCAAAAGCGCGCCCTTCGCCCTTCGCCTTCGGCTTGGACTTGGTCATGTAATAAATCCCCAAGACCATGTCCTGTGTCGGGACGGCCAGCGGGTACCCGTTGGCTGGCGACAAAATATTATGCGAGCTGAGCATCAAGACCGAAGCTTCCACCTGCGCTTCCGGCGAAAGTGGAATGTGTACCGCCATCTGGTCGCCGTCGAAGTCCGCGTTGAAAGCCGTGCAAACTAGAGGATGGATGCGGATAGCCTTTCCTTCCACCAGCACAGGCTCGAACGCTTGAATGCCCAGACGGTGAAGCGTGGGAGCGCGATTCAGCATCACGGGATGTTCACGAATCACGTCTTCGAGAATGTCCCATACGATCGCTTCTTGTGCTTCTACCAACTCTTTCGCCTGCTTAATCGTGGTGCAGTGTCCTGCCGCTTCGAGCTTGTGATAAATGAACGGCTTGAAAAGCTCGAGCGCCATCTTCTTCGGCAGGCCGCACTGGTGCAATTTCAACTCCGGGCCCACCACAATGACGGAACGGCCGGAGTAGTCCACGCGCTTGCCCAGCAAGTTCTGCCGGAAGCGGCCCTGCTTGCCCTTCAGCGTGTCGGAAAGCGACTTCAGCGGGCGGTTATTCGTTCCGCGCAAAACGCGGCCGCGGCGCCCGTTGTCGAACAACGCGTCCACCGCTTCCTGCAGCATGCGCTTTTCGTTGCGAACGATCACGTCCGGCGCGTGCAATTCCATCAGCTTCTTCAAACGGTTGTTGCGGTTAATCACGCGGCGATACAAATCGTTCAAATCAGACGTGGCGAACCGGCCGCCATCCAGAGGTACCAGCGGACGCAACTCCGGCGGAAGCACCGGAATCACATCCAGAATCATCCACTCCGGCTTGTTTCCGCTCTTGCGGAATGCTTCTAGAACCTTCAGCCGCTTGGCGAACTTGATTCGCTTCTGCAGGCTCGGGTCCGTCTTCATCTTTTCGCGAAGCTCTTCGGAAAGCTTTTCCACTTCCACGCTGCGCAAGAGCTCCTTGATAGCCTCAGCGCCCATGCCTGCGCGGAATTTCCCGAGATTCTCTTTCTGCAGTTCGCGGAGTTTCTCCTCCGGCAGAATATCCTTCTGCTTCAGCGACGGCACCTCGCCGGGATCGAGGCAAACAAATGTCTCGAAGTAAAGAATGTGCTCCAGGTCGCGCATGGTGATGTCCAGCAGGTAGCCGATGCGGCTCGGCAGACCCTTGAAGAACCACACATGCGAACACGGCGAAGCCAGCTCGATGTGGCCTAGGCGTTCCCGGCGAACCTTGCTGAGCGTCACTTCCACTCCGCACTTGTCGCAAATCACTCCGCGGTGCTTCATGCGCTTGTACTTGCCGCAGAGACACTCCCAGTCGGTCACCGGGCCGAAAATCTTGGCGCAAAACAGGCCGTCGCGTTCCGGCTTGAAGGTTCTGTAATTGATGGTTTCCGGCTTGGTTACTTCGCCGTGAGACCACGAGCGGATTTTTTCCGGACTCGCCAGGCTGATGCGAATGGAATCAAAATCTGCTATCTGGCTGGCACGATCGTACGGGCTCGAACGATACAAGGGCAGATCCTCCTCTCCGGCAAGCCGGAGCAAAAACCAGTTAGGAATCTGTAAGCACCGCCCCGGTGATTTGGGGCGGCGCGATAATTAGTCCGCCGCTTCGGCTTTTTCCAACTGCGGCTTCTGGCGCTTCATCAATTCGACGTCCAGGCACAGCGACTGCAATTCGCGCACGAGAACGTTGAACGATTCAGGCACGCCGGGTTCGATTCCCGGCTCGCCCTTCACGATCGCCTCGTATATCTTTGCGCGGCCATAGACGTCGTCCGACTTCGCGGTGAGCAGCTCCTGGAGAATGTGTGCCGCGCCGTAAGCTTCCAGCGCCCACACTTCCATTTCTCCAAATCGCTGTCCGCCGAACTGCGCCTTGCCACCGAGCGGCTGCTGCGTAATCAGTGAGTACGGCCCGATGGAACGAGCGTGAATCTTGTCGTCCACCAAGTGCGAGAGCTTGAGCATGTAAATGTAACCAACGGTAACTTCCTGAGCGAAAACGTCGCCGGTCATTCCATCGTACAGCGGAATCTTTCCGGTCTGCGGCAGCTCCGTGAATTCCAGCAAGTGGCGTATGTCGTGCTCGCGTGCGCCGTCAAACACCGGCGTCGCGAAGGGCACGCCTTCGCGGAAGCTATAGGCTAGGTCCAAGATCGCATCGTCGTCCAGATCGGCGATGGTCTTCCACACCGACGTAGGTCCGAATGCGTCCTTGAACCATTTGCGCACGCCTTCCGCGCGTGTTTCCTTGTCCAGCAGTTTCGCCACCCGCGCGCCAAGCTCTTTGGAAGCCCAGCCGAGATGCGTTTCCAGAATCTGTCCCACGTTCATACGCGAAGGAACGCCGAGCGGGTTCAGAACGATCTCCACCGGCGTGCCGTCCGGCATGTACGGCATGTCTTCTTTCGGAACGATACGCGCGATGACGCCCTTATTCCCATGGCGTCCTGCCATTTTGTCCCCGACGGAAAGCTTGCGCTTCATCGCGATGTAAGCCTTCACCAGCTTAATCACGCCTGGCGGCAATTCGTCGCCCTTCTTGAGTTTGCCGATGCGCTCATCCGTAATTTTCCGCAGCACGTCGATCTGGCGCGAGGTCATTTCCTCGATCTCGTCGATTTTCTCGATTAGCAGCGGGTCCTTATCGTTCAAGCGCAGGCGCTTCAAGTTGCGCGTGGTGATCTTTTCCAGAATGTCGCGCGTTAACTCTGCGCCCTTGATCAGCAACCGCTTGTTCGTACGCTCATCGTGCAGGTCGGCGGTCAGTTTCTGTCCGCCTAGCAAGTCGTTCAAGCGCTTCAAACGTTCGTCGGTGAGAATGCGAATCTCGTCGGCGAGGTTCTTTTCGAGTTTTGCGATCTGCGTGCCTTCAATGGCCTTGTGGCGTTCGTCCTTCTCCGCGCCTTTGCGGCAGAAGATCTTCACGTCCACAATCGTTCCTTCGATGCCCGGAGGGCAATACAGAGAAGCGTCTCGAACGTCTCCGGCCTTCTCGCCGAAAATCGCGCGCAGCAGTTTCTCCTCCGGCGTAAGCGTGGTCTCGCCCTTCGGCGTAACCTTGCCGACGAGAATGTCCCCGGGCTTCACCGTTGCTCCAATTCGAATCACGCCGCTTTCATCCAGGTTGCGAAGGAAGCTCTCGTTGATGTTGGGAATATCCCGCGTGATTTCTTCGGGTCCGAGTTTCGTATCCCGCGCTTCGATTTCGTATTCCTCGATGTGAATCGAAGTGTAGTAATCCTCTTCCACCAGCTTTTCGCTCACCAAAATCGCGTCTTCAAAGTTGTATCCGCGCCACGGAAGGAACGCGACCAGGACGTTGCGCCCCAGTGCGAGTTCGCCACGATCCGTGCACGGACCATCCGCCAGCACTTGACCCTGCTTCACGCGGTCGCCCGCACGAACCATCGGCTTCTGGCTGATGCAAGTGTTCTGGTTCGAGCGCTTGAACTTCGTGAGCAAATAAATGTCGGAACCAACTTCGCGGCTCAGCACCCCGGACTGGTCTGACTCCACACGCACGATTACGCGCTCGGAGTCCACCTGGTCCACGATGCCGTCTCGGCGGCAGACGATCACGGCGCCCGAATCCCGCGCCGTAACGCGTTCCATGCCGGTGCCGACCAGCGGCGCATCTCCGCGAATCAGCGGTACCGCTTGCCGTTGCATGTTCGAACCCATCAAAGCGCGGTTCGCGTCGTCGTTCTCAAGGAATGGAATCAAGCTCGCCGCCACCGAAACAAGCTGCTTCGGCGAAACGTCGATGTAATCCACCTCATCCCGGCTCTTCAGAACGAAGTTGCCCGCCTGCCGGCAGTTGACCAGCTCCGTCGTGATTTTTCCCTTCTCGTCGAGCGAAGCGTTTGCCTGTGCTACCACGTAGCGATCTTCTTCCCAAGCGGAGAGATAGAAACAATGCGGCTCCACAACCACGCGCCGCCGCTTCAGCTCTTCGTTGGTATCTTCAACTTTTTCTTTTTCCACTACTTCGCCGGCCTTGAATTCGCTGTCGCCGGAATTGATAATTTGAACGAAGTCGATCACGCGCCCGCCGCGCACCTTGCGGTACGGCGACTCGATGAACCCAAACTCGTTGATCCGCGCATAGCAGGAAAGCGAACTGATCAAACCGATGTTCGGCCCTTCCGGCGTCTCAATCGGACAGATTCGTCCGTAGTGCGTCGGGTGAACGTCGCGCACTTCGAATCCCGCGCGTTCTCGCGAAAGACCGCCCGGCCCAAGAGCCGAAAGGCGGCGCTTGTGTGTGATCTCGCTAAGCGGATTCGTCTGATCCATGAATTGCGAAAGCTGCGAACTGCCGAAGAACTCGCGAATCGCCGCCATTACCGGCTTGGCGTTCACGAGATCGTGCGGCATCGCTGTGGACATTTCCTGATACACCGACATCTTTTCCTTGATTGCGCGTTCCATGCGCACCAAGCCGATACGGAACTGATTTTCGAGCAGCTCGCCAACCGCGCGTACGCGTCGATTGCCGAGATGGTCGATGTCGTCCACCGAACCGATATTTTTTCGCAGCTTCAACAAATACTTGATCGCTGCGACAAAATCCGACGGATCCAGCGTGCGCTTGTCGAGCGGAGTCTCCAGGCCGAGCTTGATGTTGAATTTCAGCCGTCCAACTTTGCTGAAATCATACTTCCGCGCGTCGAAAAACATCCCGTTGAAAAGCGCCGTCGCAGTTTCCAGCGTCGGAGGATCACCCGGACGCAGTTTGCGATAAATTTCAATCAACGCTTCCTTGGACGAGCGAATCGTGTCCTTCTCCAGCGTGCGCCCAACGACGATGCCTACGTCGTCGCGGTCGGGGAAAGTAATGTCCACTTCCGTGATACCCGCTTCCCCAATCGCAGTCCACATTTCCGGCGTCAGCGGCTTATTGGCTTCCAGCAAAACTTCGCCGGTTTGCCGGTTTACCAGCTCGCCGACGGTGATCGCGCCTTCCAGATCGGCCGGACCGATTTCCGCTTGTGTCACGCGCGACTTGGCCAGTTCCTTGTACAGCGCCTCGCTGATGCGTTTGTGCGCGCCCACCAGCACGTCCCCTGATTTCGGGTGCTTGATTTCCTTCGACAGCTTGCGATCGATCAAGCCCTCCGAAACGTTCCAGAAAAGCTCGCCATCTTTCAGCGAAACGCGCTCCACTTGATAGAACGTCCGCAGAATGTCTTCATTCGATTTCATTCCCAGCGCCCGAAGGAAAATCGAGCCCAGGAATTTGCGCTTGCGGTCGATGCGCACGTACAGAATATTCTTGGTGTCGTACTCGAACTCCACCCACGATCCGCGGTAGGGAATAATTTTTCCCAGGAAGTAGCTGCGGTTGTTCGCCGTCTCGAAGAAAACTCCGGGCGAACGGTGCAATTGGCTGACGATTACGCGCTCCGTTCCGTTGATGATGAACGTCCCGTTCTCGGTCATCAGCGGAATATCGCCGAAGAAAACTTCCTGCTCTTTAATGTCGCGGATGGACTTCGCGCCCGTGTCCGGATCTTTATCGTAAATCGTCAGACGAATGGTGACTTTCAGCGGCGCGGAATACGTCATCCCGCGCTCCTGGCACTCGTTCACGTCGTACTTCAGCTGCAGCGTGACCGGATCGCCGCACTTGTTGCAAAAAGTCGGCGTGTTCTTATTGAACGTGCCGCACTTGGTGCAAAGCACGTCGCCTGTCTTATAAGGATTCGTCACTACCGAAGCGCCGCAATTCCGGCAGGTCGCGCGCAAATGATGCAGCCCGCGCAAGTGTCCGCACTTGCACTCCCAGTTGCCGATCGCGTAGTCCACGAAATCCAGCTGCGACAGTCCGCGGAAATCCTGTATCGGAAACACGGACGTAAACACCGACTGCAAGCCGGTGTCTTCGCGCTCGCTCGGCAGCAAATCCATCTGCAGGAAGCGCTGATAGGACTTCTTCTGTACGTCAATCAGGTTCGGAATTTGGACCGTCGTCTTGATTTTGGCGAAGTCCAGGCGCTCCCGTTCCCGAGTAGCACGATTACCGTTTCGATTGCTCATCGATTGACCTCTTCAGGGTTACGCCGGCTGCGACGACGCGGATAGACACCCGCCCCGTCGGTCCGGGAAGGACGATTTTTGAAGTTCCAGTTCCAAAGGAGCGCGCGTGAAAGCGAATTCCTTCGCAGCCCAACCTGCGGGCCGCAGCCGGGCGGCACTACTTAACGTCGACCTTCGCCCCAGCGTCTTCGAACTTTTTCTTGATCGTGGCGGCTTCTTCTTTGTTGACGCCTTCTTTCACCGTCTTCGGGGCGCCATCAACCAGGTCCTTGGCTTCTTTCAAGCCCAGGCTGGTAACTTCACGAACCGCCTTAATCACGTTGATCTTGTTGGCGCCCACTTCGGTGAGAACAACGGTAAATTCCGTCTTCTCCTCAGCCGCGCCCGCTGCTCCCGCGCCCGCACCGCCGCCCGCTGCCATCGCCGGCGCCGCTGCTGCCGCTGAGACTCCGAAAGCTTCTTCCATCTTCTTGACTAGATCGGAAGCTTCGAGCAGCGTCAAACCCTTGATTTCTTCCAGAATCGATTCCACTTTGCTGGCCATTTCTTTTCCTACCCTCCCCTGCGAGATAAAAACTTTTCTTTTACTACTTTAGATGCGTACTAAGCCGTTTCAGGTGCCGGAGCGTCGCCGCCCGGTCCGAACTTGTTTGCCTTCGCTGCTTCACTCGTCACCACTGCAAGATTGCGCGGAACCGCCGCCAGCACACTTGCTATACGCTGCGCCGGAGCATTCAAAAGGAACATCACCTTGCTGATCAGCTCTTCCTTGCTTGGCAGCAAGGCTAGCTGGTTAATTTCCTGAATCGAAATAACGCGGCCTTCTACCCATCCGGCGCGAAACTGAAACGCCGGAACATCCTTCGCTACTTTGGTCAGAATTTTTGCCAGCGCAACCGGATCAGTCTTGGTGTACGCAATCGAGTTCGTGCCCTTTAGATTCTTAAGCAACGCCTCTGCCGGAGTTCCGGCGCCGGCGCGTTCAGCCACCGTATTCTTCACCACCAGATAATGTCCACCGGCCGCTTGCACCGTGCGGCGAAGCTTGGTGTCCTGCTCCACCGTGATTCCCTTGAACGTCGAGAGGATCACCGTAGAGACGGTCGCCAGCTGAATCTTCAGCTCTTCTGACTGCTTTACTTTTTCGGCCTTCTTCTTCATGCCGAACTCCTTGATGGCTTTTTCCTGCTACGCTGCGACGGCTACAGCCAATTCCGCTTCTGCGCTATCGATCGGAACGCCCGGACCCATCGTCGAGGTCAGCGTCATTTTCTTGATGTACTTGCCCTTCGCTGCAGCGGGTTTCGCTTTCAAAATCGCCGCCAGCAAAGCATGCGCATTCCCCGCCAGATGTGCCGCCGTGAAGCTGATCTTGCCCACAGGCGAGTGGATGATCCCGGTCTTATCCAGTCGGAATTCCACTTTGCCCGCCTTGATTTCCTTCACTGCCTTCGCGATTTCAAAAGTAACCGTTCCCGTCTTCGGGTTGGGCATCAATCCGCGCGGGCCCAGAACTTTTCCCAGACGTCCGGCGGACTTCATCATGTCCGGCGTCGCGATTACGGCGTCGTAGTCCGTCCAGCCTTCCTGGATTTTCTGCACCATGTCTTCGCCGCCCACGAAATCCGCGCCCGCTTCCTGGGCTTCGTGAACTTTGTCGCCGCTCGCGATCACCAGCACGCGCTTCGATTTTCCCAGCCCGTGCGGCAGAACCACCGTGCCGCGAACCATTTGGTCCGACTGCTTCGGATCCACTCCGAGATTCAGCACCAGTTCCACCGTCTCGTCGAACTTCACGAAGTGCGCCTTGCGCAGAAGCTCCGCGGCTTCCTCGAGTTTGTACGGTCGCGCTTCCACCAGCTTGCGGGCGCGATCTATATTCTTTCCACCAATCTTTGCGCTGCGGCCCATCGTGTCTTCTCCTGCCTGGAATTACTCGCTGACTTCGATGCCCATGTTGCGCGCCGTACCCATAATAGACCGGATGGCGGCGTCCAAATTCATCGTGTTCAGGTCCGGCATTTTCATCTTGGCAATCTCTTCCACTTGCTTGCGCGAAAGTTTTCCCACTTTCTGGCGGTTCGGCTCAGGCGAACCCTTCACGATCCCCGCCGCGCGCTTCAAAAGCTCGGAAGCCGGTGGCGTCTTCAAAATGAACGTAAACGTCCGGTCGCTATAGATCGTCACCAGCACGGGAATGATCATCCCGTCCGGCTCTTTCGACGTCTTGGCGTTGAACTGCTTGCAGAAATCCATGATGTTCACGCCGTGCGGGCCCAGTGCCGTTCCCACAGGCGGCGCCGGAGTAGCTTTCATCGCCGGCAATTGCAGCTTCACAGTAGATTGAATTTTCTTCGCCATGTTTGTCCTTACTTCCTATGCGCGCTCAACCGCCGCACTCATATACGCATTCATATAAACAATCAGCGCCATCCAAATGTTTACGCGACTTTTTCCACTTGCGCGAAATCTAGCTCTACCGGCGTCGAGCGGCCAAAAATTGTGACCGACACTTTCAGCGTGCTGCGGTCTGAATTCACTTCCTCCACCACGCCCGTAAAATTCGCAAACGGCCCTTCCCCGATACGAACCTTTTCACCGCGGTCAAAAGACAACTTCGGCTTCGGCTTATCCGCAGTCGTCGTAGCCCGATTCAAAATGTTTTGTACTTCTTCTTCCGTCAGCGGCGACGGAGTCTGTCCCGAACCCACAAACCCGGTCACCCGCGGCGTCGAACGCACCACGTGCCAGGTATAGTCGTCCATATCCATCTCGACCAGCACGTAGCCCGGATAGCACATCCGCGGCGAAATCACTTTTTTGCCGCCGCGCACTTCCACCACGGACTCGGTCGGGATAATGATCTGCCCGATTTTGTCCGTCAGCCCAAACGCAGCCACACGCCCTTCCAGGCTTTCCTTCACCTTTTTCTCAAACCCCGAGTATGTGTGGACGATGAACCACTGCTTTGACATTAGCGATCCTATTTCTGAAAGTATTCGAGCACCCGTCTAATTAATTCTCCAACGCCTCGATCCACCAAAAAGAAAAATATCCCGAAAAACGCCACCGTCACCGTAACCACCACCGTCGTGGACACCACATCCGAACCCGTCGGCCAATTCACCTGCCGCATTTCGATGCGCACATCGTGAAGAAATGAGTGCAGCTTCCGCGGGTAGCCCCCCAGCTTGCCGATAGGCTCCAGCAGCGAAAACCCGCTTACGCGATGTGCAGCTTCTTCCCGATTCGTTTTTTCCGCTTGCGCCATTTCAACGACCGCCTTAAGCCTGCAGAACTACGCTACTCCGTCCGTTCCCGCCGCATTAATCTGGCAGGGGAGGAGGGATTCGAACCCCCACTCTCGGTTTTGGAGACCGATGGTCTACCGTTGAACCTACTCCCCTATCTTGAGCCTGCGGCTCAAGATTTCAACCTGAGCCCGCATTCTGGGCGAAGGGTAAATTCCGCTTGCTTCGCCAGCACCCGAATCACTTAACTTCTTTATGCCCCGTATGCTTCCGGCAAGTGTTGCAAAACTTCGACGTCTCCAACCGGTCCTGATGCTTCTTCCGGTTTTTGGTGGTCGTATAGTTCCGGTTCTTGCAGTCGTTGCACTGTAATGTGATTATTTCTCTCATGATTTACTCGATGATCTCGGCGACAGCGCCGGCTCCCACCGTGTGGCCGCCTTCGCGAATCGCGAACCGCAACCCCTTCTCCAAGGCCACCGGAGTGATCAGCGTGATTTCCGCCGACACGTTATCTC